>OJKE01000413.1_pt1 | contig 18882 bp, 17 predicted proteins | sample 1596501 | NCBI WGS metagenome assembly OJKE01 (sample SAMEA4350125, study PRJEB24818) | metagenome | biome: human; feature: gut; material: faeces | place: Denmark | collected 2013-09
GGTAATGCCGCCCGCCCAGATGTCCGTCCAGATTTTATCTACTTTATTTTTAATCACACCTGTAATCATGCATCTATTCCTCCGTTTTCTGTATCAGGGATAAATTCCATCACGTCTCCGATATTGCATCCCAGCATGGTGCAGATTTTTTCCATGCTGTCCATGGAGACAGGCTCACCTTTACTTAATCGTGCTAAAACATTGGTGCTGATTTTTGCACGGTGCATCATGTCGGTTTTGCTCAAACCATGATCGATCAACTGTTTCCACAGCCGATTGTAACTGATTGCCATCCCGCACCTCCTGATTTTTTCCTATTTACTAGTATAACGGATATTGTGCTAAAAGACAAATAAAATTCACGAAATCGTGAGCTATTGATTGGCAAAAACGTGGTCTGGATATTGGAATCCCAGACCACGTTTTGCTTTGAGCAAGACAGGCTTGCCATCAAATCATTTGAAAATGCTTTAGTGCATCCATAATTGCAGCTTCCTTTTCCGGCGGGCACTGTGGTACTTTCGCGTCTTCTTTCTTTGACAGATTATAATTCTGCCCCACATCTAGCCCGCACTTCCGCTTAACCTGGGAGATATACAGGCTGGACGCCTTCAGGCCGTGCTTTTCCAGCACATAGGCTTTGATCTCATCATAGGTGGCTTTACTCTCCGCCGATGTCAAATCCAGCTCGTCCAGATTCAACTCCACCTCGATATGCTGCTTGGTGTTGAGTTTGGACAAAAGTACTACCGTCTCGACAGTTGTTTCAGTTTCCAAGGGAAGTTCTTTCACTTCCTCACCATCAACAGGCACAGGAAAATTGAATACGATCTTCTTTATCCAGCTTCCGTCTTTCCTTTTCTCCGGGAACATCTCAATTCGCTCGATAAAGGCCTTCATAAACTCCTTCTGCTCCGCTTCCGTTGCGGAATGGTAGACTTCATCAAATGCCAGCAACAAGCGATAGATATTGTCTCCGGAAATCTTCTCCTGCTGGATGCTGCGGATCTGACTTTGCAATTCGCCAATCTGAACTTCGATTTCCTCTATGGTGTCATACTGCTCATCATAGCGGCGCTGCAAGTCCAAAATCTTTCTGTCATAGTGGGCATCATTGATGTCCAAGGTATCCATCTGACGCTCCAAGCGGCTTTTCGTTCCAAAGGCTTGCTTTAGCCGCCCTTGTAGGACAGCAATCTGCCGTTCCATATCTTCTGTATCAACTGCTGTTCCGATTTTCGCCTGAATCGCTTCTACAAACCGTGGATTGTTGACCATAGCGGAGATAACCTTCGCCACAAATTTGTTGATTTCCGTCTGCTCGATATTCAGACGGAAACTGCACTCATGCCCGGTAGGTGTTACCGTATTTTTGCAGTAGTAATAATACCGTGTTTTCTTGTCCTTGCTGTGCGCCTTGGCGATATTGCCGTACATACTCTTTCCGCAGCATGGGCATTTCAAGATACCGGACAGGATGTGTGCGTGGTCTGGATTGTTAACCTTTTCCCGCTTAAAAGAATTGATCTTGCGCTTTTCCTGTGCCAGATACCAATCCTCTTCGGAAATGATAGCTTCGTGTTGTCCTTCATAAACCGGGAACTCCGACTGCTCAACCACGTGCATCTCGTTTCTTGTACCCTGTTTCTTTTCTGTTCTTCGTCTGCCGTAAGCAATCTTTCCCATATAAACAGGATTGTACAATACATTTTTCACAAAATCTCTTGAAAATCCCGGAATGGTATTATTCTGTCTTAGTTTCTTAGTATAACCATTGCGGTTCAGATATTTTGCAACTCCTGCAACACCCTCATTAGTGTGAATGTAGCGGTCATAAATGACACGAATTACTTCCACTTCATCCTCTGCAATGACAAGGTTTCCGTTTTCCAGTTTGTATCCATAGGGAGCGAAACCGCCGTTCCATTTGCCTTCACGAGCCTTTTGCTCCCGTCCTGCCATTGTCTGTGTGCGGATATTTTCTCGCTCAATCTCTGCCACCGCAGACAGCACAGAGATCATCAGCTTTCCGGCATCCTTGGAGCTGTCAATGCCATCCTCCACGCAAATCAGGTTGACACCAAAATCCTGCATGAGCTGCAAAGAGTTCAGAACATCGGCTGCATTTCTGCCAAATCTGGAGAGCTTAAAGACAAGCACATAGGAAACGCCGTCTTTGCAGTCCTGGATGTCGTTCAGCATCCGTTGAAACTCCTGCCTCCCTTGGATGTTCTTGCCGGAAAATCCTTCGTCAGAATACTCCCCGGCAACGACCATATCCTCGTATGCCGCATACTTCCGCAACTTGTCCCGCTGGGCATCCAAGCTGTATCCGTCTACCTGCATGGAGGTGGACACTCTCGTATATAGATAACATTTAAGTTGCTTCTTTTTCAGAATCGCTACCTCCTTCGCTCATTTCTTTTACCATCAATCCCTCGTTGCGGATATAATACTCCAAAAGTCTAAGCACATAATCCGGTGCATGGCGGTTGTCCAATTCCCACTCGGTCATAGTCCGGTAAGGAATATGGACGAGCTTGCAAAAATCTTTCCGGTTCAGTCCTGTGCTTTCACGCAACTTAATAATTCTGTTTTTACAATCCATTCGTCTTTTCTCCAAAAAAGCAAAAATACACGTTGCGTACATATTATAGCATAGCCGCAACAAGTACGCAACGTGTAAATTGTAAATTTTTACGCAGCCTTATCCGTCAAAGGCTGCGCTTGCTTATCATCCTTGGAACACTCCACCGTTTGTGGAGTATCCTGCTCTAATTTATCCAAAACCTGATGCCCGTACTTCTGGAGCATCTGGCTCATAACATCCACACAGCGGTCAAATGCCGCATTATATTTCGCTTCCTCATAATATTTCTTCAATAGGCAATTCCTCCATCAAAGTTCCATATCCTGTCCACGCTTCTGGGCAGGGTGTTTGTGTTCCTGCGTTTCCTTTCCTCTGATGAGGATAGAATTGATAAAAGCCCGAACCCTTTCGGATGCAATTTCCAGTGCATCCAGAAAAGGCTGGGCTTTCTGTTTCAGTTCCATATATTTTTCGCTTACTGCTTCATACCGCTGTTTCCAGATGGAAACCGTCTTTTCAGCGGAAGCCAGTTTCTCCTTCAAGCGCTTGTTGTCAGCATTGGCGATAATGCCGTTGACCGCATAGCGTTTGAGCGTGTCGCATTCATCCGGTGTCAGCGTGATATTATTTCCGAATGTGGCTTTCTTTCCCATCGTTTCAATCTCCTGCACCGTCAGAGCAACGGTCTTTGCTGTTTTGGTTTCCTTTTGCAGAGCTTCCAGTTTCTTTTTCTGTTTCTCCGTGGCAGCTTTGGCATTCTCCAACCCCCGCTTCGCCTGTGCCACCTGCCCGGTCACAGCTTCCAAGCGCTGCTGTTCTGCCTGCACCTTGAACTGGGTCACAGTCAGATGTTCCTCTGTACTGCCACGCTCTCCACGCTCCACATCGGTATATCCGGCATTTCGCATGAAATGAAAAAAGTCATCCTGCAACACACTGTAGGACGACTTCAAAATCTTTTTTCCTTTTGCGTTCAACATTGGATTACCATCCTTGTCAAGCACCGGCTTGGACTCCCATTTTTTACTGCGGCTGACCTGCGTGATCGTTTCCTTTACCGTTCCCCGGAGGGATTCATCCTTACATCGCTTCGACCACAGAATTTGCTTCTCTACCACCGGGATATAAACCACATGAAGGTGGTAGTGGTACACATCTTCGCCCAGAGCTTCGGACATTGCCTGGTTGCGCTCGTCGGCGTGCATCACAGCGGATAGGATATACTGCTCACCGCCTACGATCTCCACGGCGGCTTTATAGGCATCGGCATAAAACTGTTTTGCAAATTCATAGCCGCCGTGATTGTAGAAGTAAGCAGAGTTCACATCAAAGATCAACTCACCGTATTTGACGGCATCCGGTTTCAGACCTCTGGTGGAGATCACGCCATCCTGTTCCATCTGCTCGAACATTTTTACATAATCGTCAGTGGGAGACTTGAAGTGAACATTCAGCGCAGTACGTTCCGGCACGATGTCCTGATTGCTGTAGCTGTCCTTTTCACGCTCATTGTGTTCCTGTACCTTCGCCACATCAGCCGGTGTTTCCAAGTCCTGATTTCTGGCTACGGTACGGTCTATTCCATCATTTCTTGCCATTGGATTTTTCCTTTCTTTGAGATTTGCAGACAGCGGAAGGCTGGAGAACGGCACTTTTTCAAAGTGTAATAACCCACTATGACACTTTCATCCATACTGGCTGCAAAGTGCCGTGGGCTCTCCGAGGGCTCTCCCGAGGGGGAATGCGGTCACTGCGGTGACCTCTGCTGACCAAGGCGAAAATGTCTGCGCCTTTTCCCATGGTCAGCCCGTCTGCATGAAGCTGTTCTGTGTCAACTTCCTCTTGCAGTCGGTGTCCACAGACACTTTTTCAAAAGCCTGTGGACATAGAAACAGCCCGAACGAGAGGATGTGTGCTGTTTCTATAACAAGCGTTTTACGCTCTTTTGCTGCGTACATACATACCAGCAATGGGATTTACTCGACCTGCCGCCATTCCTCCGGAATGTCCTCCGGTACGTACGTACACGGCGAATCTCCGTAAAACCCATTTATATGAGGTCGTGCAATGGCTTCCACTCCCATGAATCCCCACACCCGCCGTCCGGCTGAGTTGGTGATGTTGTTGCAATGCTCCAGATTGAATTTCTTGGCATTGGCAATCATGGCGTCGCTGAAGCTGCGGGCTTTCAGCGGAGCAAGAGAATTTTCCTCGCACCACATCCGATAGATTTCATAGAAATCCTTGGAGCTGATGGACGCATCCGCTTTACGCCGGATGTATCCCTCGGAATCCATGAAATCAAAGATATTGTTGTTGTCACGTTTGACCGCTTCCCGGTTTTCCCGGATACGGTCACTCTCCGTAAACTTAAAGTTGTTGGCAACAAGCCGCTGCAAGCCTTCAAATGCCCACAGGAAGATACCCTCGGCTTCAGCTTTCATCTTCTCTGCAAGATCAGGATCGTCAGCTCTGTCCACCGGCTTTTCCTTGGTGGTCAGCACAAGCTGTCTGCGATAAAATCCGTCACTGCGGTCATACAGGGCTTGCAGATCACCGTTACTGAATGCCAGCAGCCGGGCGAACATCCAGCCCTGATAACTCTGCTTGCCTTTACGTTCCAAATCCATCTTGCCTTGTGCTGTCACGATGGATTTTACATAGTTGGTCTGGCGCAGAGCTTCCATCCGCATATCATCATCTACGCACAGCAGGATGTGCTCCAGATCGGCACGGGCAAAGCGGTTTTCAGAAATCTTGCCGATGCTGCCGTCCTTCATGTTTGTGCCAAAGATAGCCGAAAGCACCGCACCGATTTGGGATTTACCCTCGCCACCGTTGCCCTTAATCACCATCATGCGCTGTCCTTTGTTGGAGGGGATCAGGCAATAACCGATAAACTCCTGCAAGGTGGGAATGTCTTCCGCATGGAGCAGTCCATTCAAAAAGTTCAGCCAGATCACGGGCGCAGGAGCATCGGGATTGTAGACAACAGGCAGACGGCTTCGCACGATAGCCGGTCTGCCCTCGGTAAATGTGCCGTTCAATAGCAGCGTACCGTTGAACACATGGATGCGATCCTGCTCCGGTGGGAAGTCAGGCACTTGCGCTTCCAGTTTCAGCACTTCCAGAATGTTGGTGATCTTCCGGGGGATGTTGTTCACGGCACAGAATTTCAGCTTGTCGTAAATCTCCCCACGCAGTGGGAGATCGTCCGTCACTCGACCATCGGGCGTAAAAAAAGCTCCGTTTGCGAAGATGATTCTGCGCTCATGCAGAAATTCTTCACAAAACAGAGCTTCGTTGATGTTCTGCCCATCAAACCAGACAGGCAAATTCATATCAGGCGTTTTCCGGTTCTTCGCCATGGTGCGCCACCTCCTTTTTCTTTCGTGTGATGTACTCTTGCAGAAAAGTAATTTTTCCCTCCTTCATCAGCTCGTCCACCAATGCCACCCGCTCTTCCAGATCACCCACGGTCAGCACATCTGCCATATATTCGATAGGACAGTGCATCTGGCAGGCTTCCACAAAACAATCATCCAGAGCCTCCTCCGGTGTTTTGGGTGCATACCGCACTTTCCAATCTTCCAGCAGATGCAGATAATCCGTCAGCACCCGGAAACACAGCATTTCATCCTCCCGGAACTGACGGATATAAGGACGCTTTGGCTTGGCCATAGCTGCGGCAGTGGGCGGTTTCGGGTCAAGTCCGAAGTCCGAAGCCAGCTTTTGCGCTGCTTCATAGCTGCTCATATTGAACAGCCTTGCCACAAGGTCGATCACATCTCCCTTTGCTCCACAGCCGAAGCAGAAGAAATAGTCCTCATTCAGCTTCAAGCTCGGATGCCTGTCATTGTGGAACGGGCAGCAAGCCATACCGTTTCGGTTGACTTTCAGCCCGTAGTGTTCGGCGGCTTGCTTGACACTGATTGCCGCTTTGATGGTTCCATAGATTGTCATAAAAAAACCTCCGTTCATAATATTCTGGAAAGCACGAAGCACCCGCAGTGATTGGCAGGTGCTTCGCTCCTTCTATTATGGTTATGACGGATTTCTCAAAAAACAGGCTAATCGGAGGACAACTCCGTTTCAAAAAACAGGACAACTTATTGATAGATGTAGATTTCTTTACATTAGCATGATACAATTAAGAAAGTGAAAAAACAGGACAGGAGGTAAGCATGAACCAAGAATTGATGACATTGGACTTCTGGCAGGATACGGTCATATATGAGGGCAAAACATTCCCTGTCGGCACGCTTGCCTGTGATGCACTGAATGTTCCTGCGGATACTATTACAAAAATGAACGAGCAATGCGAGAAAATCAATCTGCTGCTCGGGATGCTGAATGCCGGACAGGATACTTCTGCACTCTTTCCAATGGCAAAGGAAGCTGCATTGACAATGTTAGAGATTCTCAGCAAAACGCCGCCGTTCTCCTATATGGATATACCAAAGCACCGGGAACGAATAGAAAGGGTCTTTACTGCGGACAATGCTCTGAAATATGTGGAGTTCGCCATAAAAGCCGTAACCAATTCTTTACCGTTCGAAGAAGTTCCGAAATATGCTGATGCGGTGATGCTCCAGCGCTATACCGCTGTATGCGGGCATCTGGCTTACTCCCTTGAGGAATACCAAAAGGCGATGCTTGATTTTGCAGAACAATCGGACGGAAACGAAGCAGACCGCACCGCAGAGGGCTTTGCGAAAATGTTCGGCACCTATTTCCCACCGGAGTTTTCTATCACAGAGGGCAATGCCTGGATGTCTACCCTGAACAATTCCGTTCAGTATATATCGGTCATCCGTCCCGGCGAAAAAGTTGCGAAGCTGGTCAAGCGGATGCACTATGTATCCTTTGTAGGGATGTTCCGGTCTGATCTTTTTGAGGGCTTATGTGTTGGTCATGCCCCGAAAAAATGCAAAATCTGCGGCAAGTGGTTCCTCACCACCAACGCAAGGCACACCAAATACTGCGGCGGCTATGCACCGGGGGACAAGCTGCACCGCACTTGCCGGCAGATCGGCAATCTAAAAGGCAGAGAACAGCGAGAGCTTGCAGACGATCATCCGATTATCCAGATATATGAAAAGAGGCTGAACACCATAAATCGCTATGTAAAGCGTGGTACTCTGGACGCTGACCTTGCGGAGGTCATGAAGAAACTGGCAAAAGATAAAGAACTCCGGGCAAAAAGTGATGTTGCTTATGCCAAAGGAGCTTATGAAAAAGAAATGGAACAGGCTGCTTTGCTTGCAGAAGCTAAGATACATATTTAGTGGGGGAACAATATGAAACAAATATATGTGCATGGATTAGGACAAACATCTGACAGTTGGACAAAAACAATAGATATTTTGCAAACTACTGATTACAGCTTGTGTCCGAATCTTCCTGATTTAGTTCATAGCAAAGAAGTGACCTATGATAATCTATATGCTGCATTTTCAGATTACTGCAATCAATATGATGAGCCTATTGATTTGTGCGGTTTATCGCTTGGGGGCGTATTAGCTCTGAACTATGCTATACAATATCCGAAAAAAGTTCGCTCCTTGGTGCTTATCGCCACACAATATAAAATGCCCAAGAAGCTTCTGAAATTTCAAAATCTTCTCTTTAGATTTATGCCTAAATCCATGTTTCAACAAATGGGATTTAGAAAAGCTGATTTCTTACTTCTATGCGAAACCATGATGGAGTTGGACTTTAACAACTCTCTGCACAAAATATCATGCCCTACACTATTGTTATATGGCGAGAAAGATACTGCGAATAAAAATGCTTCTATTGAATTGGCAGAATTGCTTAAGAACGTGGAATTAAAAACGATTATTGATGCCGGACATGAAGTTAATATTGAATCACCGCAGGAATTGGCAGAAATACTTCATGCTTTTTATGAAAGAATGTCTTAAGGGATTCTTATAGAAATGAGAAGGGAGGTGCGCTATGCTGAGTGATTTTACATGGAATATGACCGGATACATACCGAAACACCAAGTCAATCCGCACGGTGATGGTATCATTCCCTATGTGGCAGAGCGCATCTTCCAACTGGAACCTGAGCCGCCAAAGGTAGGCAGTCTGAACGAATATATCCTGTCTGCCTTGCAGGAAAAGAATTTGATACATTTCTCATTCTTCCTACACCACTACGAGCCGCAGCTTAACAAGCGCATCAAAGACTTTCTCGGTGTGGATGGCGGCGATTTGTACGACACAGACCGATTTATAGATATAAAGCTCTCCTGCCGGGAACAAATGCTCCAAAAACTGATGGACTATGACCTTACCAAGGGCGCAGAGTATGCTACATACATCTATCCGTTCATCCGGGATGCTATGCTCCGTTTTCGCATGGGCGAAGAAAAATGGTCGGTATCCTCTCTGACTAATTACAAAATGGTGCGGTCAATGGCTTGGCTGTACCACAATACCAAGGATGCGGTCAACGAGTTTTCCAAGAAATACAACTGTGATCTTGCTCTTGCCGAAAACTATCTGAAAGTTGTGCGAGGTATCCGCAATCAGCAGCCTTTCTATGTCACAGACGAGGACGGCGAAGAAACAGGCGAGGATGTAGCCCTTGACGATAGCTGGAACTATACCGATATCCTCTGGAACGGCATACAGGCAGAAAAGGTGCAGCGGGCATTTGAGAAACTGAATTACCGGGAACAGACCTTGCTCGAAAAACGATTAGCAATTTGCATGACCTGTGGGCGTGTCAGCTCATGGAAAGACCGCCCCACCTTTGAAGAACTGGCAGTTATGTTTGAGGGCAGTACAGCCAGCGGTGCAGAACGAGCCTACCGAAAAGCAGTGGACAAGTTGACGGAATTTTTGGTTGCCGAGGGCGCAATCCATGCAGTCCGGCTAAAACAGAAATCCAAGACCAAGCGAAAAAAGAAAATCGCCGCCGCAATCTACGAATATCAGGCAGACTGCGACGGCGAATGGGGCGAAATATCATTAGATTTTGAGAACGGCAAGGCAGAGGTCATTTTGCTTGCCGATTGGGATACAGTGAAAACGAACAAATTTGCAAGCAGAGCAATCGCCTATCTTCTGAACTGTGAGAACGAAAAATTACCCAAGGAAATAATGGTGGCCTTTGAATAACGAGGGAGTGAGATACATGGAGCAATTACTGATTGTTGAAGATGATATCGGTTTGAATCAAGGCTTATGCAAAGCGCTGAAAGCAGATGACCGTCAGATTATATCCTGCCATGATCTAAAAGCGGCAAGAGAACAATTGCTTTGCGGGAGTGTATCCCTGGTTCTGCTGGATATCAATCTGCCGGATGGCAGTGGGCTTGAGCTGCTCCGGGAGATCAAGGAAAACACGCCCGGGATTCCTGTTATTCTACTGACTGCCAATGACACCGATCTGGATATCGTAGACGGACTGGAGAGAGGCGCTGATGATTATATTACCAAGCCCTTTTCTCTTTCGGTTTTGCGGGCAAGGGTGAATACCCAACTGCGAAAGCAAGCGTCAAACCATAAAAATGCGCCGTTCCATATGGATCTATTTCACTTTGACTTTGAGGCTATGACCTTTTATGTGGCAGATTCAAAAGTGGAATTGAGCAAAACCGAACAAAAATTACTGCGTCTGCTTGTTGAAAACCGAGGCCGAACCATGACCCGTGGAGACCTTGTAGACCGGATCTGGACAGATGGCGCAGAATATGTGGATGAAAATGCTTTGTCTGTTACGATCAAGCGTCTGAGGGATAAGCTTGGTGCACAGAAATATATTAAAACCGTCTATGGAATCGGTTATAGCTGGGTGACAAAAGATGAATAAAACCGGCATTGTGATCATACTGCTGTGTTTTCTGGCGGCGGCAGCTGCTGTGTTATGGGAGCGGAGAAAGACCAGAAAAACGATGGAAGAAATCGAAAGGATGCTGGACGCTGCCATGACCGGCTCCTTTTCTGAAACCAATTTTGATGAAAGCCAGCTGTCTGCATTGGAAACAAAGTTTGCACACTATCTTTCTGCCGCAGAAGCATCTTCTCGAAATGTAGCGCAGGAAAAAGACAAAATCAAAACCTTGATTGCGGACATTTCCCACCAGACGAAAACGCCGATTGCAAACCTGCTGTTATACAGCGAGCTTTTGATGGAGGAAACTCTGCCTGCATCGGCGAAGGCAAATGTGGAGGCGCTGTACAAACAATCGGAAAAGCTGCGATTTCTGATCGATTCTCTCGTAAAGCTTTCCAGACTGGAAAATGGGATCATTTCACTCTCCCCTCAGCAAGCAGCGCTGCAGCCGCTGCTTGAAAGCGTAGTAGAACAATATACTGCCAAGGCTTCTGAAAAAGGATTGTCTTTGCGACTGCAAGATACCGATGCTTTTGCTGTATTCGACTTCAAATGGACAGCGGAAGCGCTGGCTAATATCGTAGACAACGCCATCAAATATACAGAGCATGGCACCATTACTATTTCTGCCGTAAGCTATGAAATGTTTGCAAGGATCGATATATCGGATACCGGTTCAGGCATCCCGGAAAGTGAGCAAGCGAAGATATTTGCTCGCTTTTACCGCTCAAATAGTGTGCAGAAACAAGAAGGTGTGGGCATCGGCTTATACCTTGCCCGACAGATCATATCCGGCGAGGGCGGTTATATCAAGGTTGCTTCCGTTCCGGGAAAAGGAAGTACGTTTTCCATATTTCTGCCGAAATAACAACAATTCTATCAAAACTGTTAGATTTCATTTTCCGCCGGAAAGAATGTGGAAAGATTCCTATGCGATAATCTGTATGTATCAAAGGATCATTTCCTTTCATACATACAGATTTTTTCATGGAGGTACTCATTTATGGAAGTTTTACAGGCAAAAAACCTGAAAAAGATTTATGGCTCCGGCAATAACGCAGTTCATGCGTTGGATGGAGTTGATTTAAGTGTAAAGAAGGGCGAATTTGTTGCAATTGTCGGCACATCCGGCTCCGGCAAATCCACGCTGCTGCACATGCTGGGCGGGCTGGATCGCCCTACAAGCGGCACGGTCATGGTGGACGGACAGGATATTTTCTCCCTGAAGGAGGAAGCGCTGACCATCTTCCGCCGCAGGAAAATCGGCTTTGTGTTCCAAGCATATAATCTTGTTCCGGTGCTGAATGTGTATGAAAATATCGTTCTACCCATTGAGCTGGACGGTGGCAAGGTCAATAAGGATTTCGTACAGCAGATTGTACAGACACTTGGGCTGGATGATCGTCTGGATGCGCTGCCCAATCAGCTCTCAGGCGGTCAACAGCAGCGGGTAGCCATTGCCCGTGCGCTGGCGGCAGCACCCGCTATCATTCTGGCAGATGAACCCACCGGCAATCTGGATTCCAAAACCAGCCAGGATGTATTGAGCCTTTTGAAAGTCACCAGTCAAAAGTTCGCCCAGACAATCGTAATGATCACTCACAACGAAGAAATTGCACAGATGGCAGACCGCATTATCCGTATCGAAGATGGTCGGATCGTCTCCCAGAGCTAACGGGAGGTGGCTACGATGAATGTCAAAAACAGAAAATGTATTCGGAAGCTCAGCTTAAAATCTCTTTATGCGAACCGTCGCCGCAATCTGATCGCTATTTTTGCCATTGCGCTGACAACGCTGCTATTTACGTCCATGTTCACCATTGTCTTGTCACTGAACGCCAGCTATGAAACCTACCAGTTTCGGCAGGTAGGCGGCTATGCACACGGCACCTTTAAGGATGTTTCCCCCGAGCAGGCGGAACGCATCGCTGCCCACCCAAAGGTGAAGGCTGCGGGGATACGGAAGGTAATCGGTATCACTGCGGAGGGGGTCTTTGCCAAAGTACCGGCAGAGATCAGCTACATGGATGCCAACTGCACTAAATGGAGCTATGCAACCCCTACTACCGGACGGATGCCCGAAAGCGGCAAAGAGGTAGCCATGGATACGGCAGCGTTGCAGCTGCTTGGCGTAACGCCGGAGCTGGGCGCCGAGGTCACGGTTTCCTATTCCATTACGGACAAGGATCAAACCGCCTTTACTGTAACAGATACCTTTACGCTGGTAGGCTATTGGGACTATGATGAACTAATGCCTGTTCATTACATCAACATCAGCCGTGATTACGCAGATGACATCGAAGCGCAGGCAGTAAAAACAGGTTTACAGCCTTTCCGCACCGATTTGAATGTCATGCTGGCCTCCGGCACAAACATTCAAGGGCAGATGGAGCAGGTGGATACCGATCTTGGCTACACATGGGACAGCTATACCGATCCCAACAGCGTCCGGATCGGCGTCAACTGGGGATATACCTCATCCCAGCTGGAGTCGAAGCTTGATCCGGAACTTGTGATCGCCATAGCAGCTTTTTTGCTGCTGGTGATTTTCACGGGGTATCTTATCATCTATAACATTTTTCAGATCTCTGTTGCAGGGGATATCCGGTTTTACGGACTTCTGAAAACCATTGGCACAACGCCCCGGCAGCTCAAACGCATCATTCGCCAGCAGGCACTTCTGCTTTGTCTGATCGGCATTCCGGCGGGGCTGCTGCTGGGCTACGGCATCGGCGCTGTTTTGGTGCCTGTTGTCTTGCACTCCATCCAGTTGGATACAGGCATCACCACCATCAGCACTTCGCCTGTGATCTTCCTTGGGTCCATGCTGTTTGCCTTGTTGACGGTGCTTTTGTCCTGTTCTAAGCCCGGAAAAATGGCAGCCAAGGTCTCTCCGGTGGAGGCTACCAAATATACGGATGTGATGCAGACCAAGAAAAAACGGCGCAGCATCCGGGGAGCAAAGCTCCATCAGATGGCCTTTGCCAATCTGGGACGAAACAAGAAAAAGACGGTGCTGGTGGTGGTGTCTCTGGCACTGTCGGTGACACTGTTCAATGCGCTGTGTGCCTTTGTGGGCGGCTTCAGCATGGAGAAGTATGTATCCTTCAGGACCTGCGCCGATTTTATCGTCAGCACTCCCGACTATTTCCATTACAACTCGGCAGATGAATTCATTACACCAGAACAGATCGGAGAGATCGCAGCAAACACAAAGGCCAGTCTTTCCGGCACGGGATATGCTGTGCGAAAAATCGACTACCTGTGGATGACGGAGGATGCTCTGCGGCAGGACTATGCAAGGTACGAAAGTGCTGAGCAGTTGGACAGCCATATGAGCCGCATGGAGCACCGGGGCAATATGGTGATGGGAAATACCAGAATCGAGGCTCTGGATAACAGTCTGTTTGACAAGCTGCAAGTGCTCGACGGAGATATTTCTCCTATGTTGGAGCCGGACAATAACGCCATTGCCATTGCGGTTTCTTTGGATGATTACGGTAATCTGCTCAATCCTGAATACTACCCCAAGGTGGGAGACACGATCACCGCTACCTATGCGGACGATGTGAAATATATCGACAGCCGCACCGGGGAACTCTGCACCGAAGATACACCGGAGGAGTATATTCAGGAAAAACTGTATGGAGCCAGAGATGTAGAGTACACGGTCTGCGCCTTGGTAAATCTTCCGAATTCCATGAGTTATCGTTATAGCGGCGTTGGCTATGATGCAGTTTTGTCTGTGGATACCGCACAGCGGGACACCGGTGGTGCAGCCATTCCGATGCTCTACCTGTTCGACACAGCGGACGAAGCGGACGAGGCCGAAGCAGAGCAATATCTATCAACGCTCACTGCCGGTGAGTTTTCGCCCTTGATGTATGAAAGCAAGGCCACGGCTCGCTCTGAGTTTGCTCAGTTCCGACAGATGTTCCTTCTGGTAGGTGGTATCCTCTGTGCTATCATTGGGCTGGTGGGACTCTTAAATTTCTTCAACGCCATGATGACCGGTATTCTTTCCCGCCGCCGTGAATTTGCTGTGCTTCAGGCTGTAGGAATGACAAACCGGCAGCTCAAAACCATGCTGATCTACGAGGGATTGTTTTACGCAATGTCCTCCGTAGCGGCGGCCTTTATTCTGTCGCTGGCGGTGGGACCTCTTGCAGGAAAAATGCTGGGCAGTATGTTCTGGTTCTTTGAGTATCGATTCACCATTCTGCCTGTCCTGCTGACAATTCCGGTATTTCTTCTGCTGGGGTGGCTGATCCCCTGCATGATGTATGACAACGCAGCAAAATGCAGTGTTGTAGAGCAATTAAGGGATGCTCAATAACTGTTAAGCAAAAAACGGCCCTCTGCCAAGGAAAAGGCAGAGGGCTGAGTTTTAATCTAAGGGTTTACATTCAGTTACAGTTTTTAGATAAATTTCGGGGTTTCCGTTCAAAACAAGGTCTGCATATCCAATCGGGTCATTGTAGATTAGATAGTCCAGCTCTGACCGCTGATACATATTGTCAGCAACCTCATTCTCCACGGCTATTGTATCAATAGCAATCATACTGCCATCTAAGAATTTCAGTTCCACACAGGCATTATCCATGTTGAACTCACAAGAAATCAACCTATCCATAAGAAACCTCCACTTTGCTGGATGTTAGATCATCCCAAAATATTTGAATGCTTCTCGGATTGCTTTCTCTTTTTCCGGCGGACACATGGGCTGTCTGGAATCCTCGGACTTCGGCAAATTATAATTCTTGCCAACTTCAATCCCACATTTCCTCTTAATCTGTGAGATATAAAGATTGGATACCTTTAACCCGCTATGCTCCAGCACATAGTCTTTGATCTGGGTGTAGGTTGCCCCATCCTGAAATTCGGACATATCCATATCTTCCAAAGAGAACTCAACCCGAATCTTTTTCGAGTCGACCTCACCCTTGGAAAGCAAGACAACCGTCTCGACGTGCCTCGTCCTCGGGAAAAGGTCCACCGGCTGCACCTTTTCTGCCCGATAACCATGCTCTTCCAACCACTTGGCATCCCGGGCGGCGGTGGAGGGGTTGCAGCTGACATAGACCACCCGGCGGGGGGACATGGTGACGACAGCGGAAAGGGTTGCTTCGTCACAGCCTTTGCGGGGCGGGTCGAGCATCACAACATCCGGGTGCAGGCCCTCGGCGGCAAGTTGAGAGGCCGCCTTACCAGCATCGGCGCAGAAGAAACGGCTCTTTGCGGCTATGGCATCACCCATGCGGGCAGCATTGGCCTTGGCGCTTTCGATGGCCTCAGGCACAATCTCCACGCCGATGAGCTCCCGGCAATGGTCTGCCATGGACAGGCCAATGGTGCCCATGCCGCAGTAGAGATCCAGCAGCAGGTCATCCGGGGTCAACTGAGCATATTCTGTGGCAATGCCATAGAGCTGCTCAGCGGCCAGGGTGTTGACCTGATAGAACGACAAGGGGCCCAGCTGCACCGGAACGCCGCAGAGGGTGTCCTCGATGAACCCGGGGCCGTACAGGATGTGGGTCTCGCTGCCCAGGATCACATTGGTGTTTCTGGCGTTGACATTGATCAGGATGGTGGCGATATCGGCAAACTGCGCAGTCAGTGTGCGGCAAAGCTCCTCTGCGTGGGGCAGCTTTGCCCGGGTGCAGACCAGACAGACCATGATCTGGCCGCTGTGGACACCCCGGCGCAGAAACACATGACGCACCAGCCCCTTGCCCGTCTGCTCATCGTAGGGCTGAATGTTGTGGGCGGCAAAGAAATCGCAGAGGGTATTGCCGATCTCGTTCAGCACATCCGGCTGCAGCTTGCAGTCGGGGCAGGGAACAATGCGGTGGGTGCGCCCGGCGTAGAAACCGATGCAGGGCTTGCCGTTCTTATCCCAGCCCACCGGGAATTGACCCTTATTGCGGTAGCGGTCGATCTCGGGGGAGGGGAGGGGCGGCAGCACGGGTACATCCAGCCCGCCAATGCGGCGGAAAGCATCGGTAACGCTTTCGCCCTTGGCGCGTAGTTCAGCGGCATAATCCAGATGCCGCAGGCTGCAGCCACCGCAGGGGCCGGCCACTGCACAGTCTACCGGGATACGGTCAGGCGAGGGAGTCTGAATGGCATCCAGAATACCGAAAGCGTAGCGGCCGCAATCTTTAACGATGCGGATGGCGGCAACGTCACCGGGGGCGGTGCCGGGTATGAACACAGCCTCGCCGTCCGGGCTGTGAGCAACGCCGCTGCCATCGTTGGACAGGCGCTCAATGGTCAGGGTCAGCACCTGATTTTTTTGTAAGGGCATGGAAATTCTCCTTTGGAATGGGATTGGGTCAGGCTTCTTCCGAAGCGGGGGCATCTGCATTTTCGCTCTGGGCGGCAATGTATTTGCTGGGCGGCATCCCCTTGGCCCGCTTGAAGACCCGGGAAAAATAGAACTGGTCAAAGAAGCCCACCGAGATGGCGACCTCTGCAATGGAAAGATTTCCGGCCCTCAGCAGCTTGCAGGCTTCGTTGATGCGGTATTCGGTCAGATAATCGATGGGGCTCTTGCCCACATTGAGCATAAACACCCGGTACAGATGACTGCGGGAAACGCCCACGCTCTTAGCGACATCGTCGATGGAGATATCGTGCGAATAGTTGAACTGGATGTATTTGATGGCATTCAGTACATATTGATTGGAGGAGGAAGCGTTGTGGGGGCGCGTCTCGCTGGTCTCCTTCATCAAGGCAGAGATGAACAGGTAGAGGTACCCCACCATGGCAGCCTCATCCTGAGGCTCTAACCCGCGGGAAGAATAAATGTTGGTCAGGGCTGCCCGCATTCCTTCCGGGTCCTGCGTGTGATGCACAGGAGCAGTGTCGGTAAAGGGCAGCTGTGCCGCCAGTTTGTGAGCGCAGGCACCGTTGAAGCCGACCCAACTGTACTCCCAGGGCTGCTGCTCATCGGCAGAGTAGCGGATGAGCTGACTGGGCCGGGCAAAGAACAGATCCCCCGGCACGACCTCAAAGGTCTTGCCGCCCACTTCAAAGGTGCCCTTGCCCGAGACCACCAGATGGATCAGGTAGTGATCCCGGATACCGGGCCCCCAGGTCTGGCCCGGGGCACAGCGTTCCAGACCACAGTTGAAGATGGATAATTCAATATTATTGGTGTAATTCTGCTTGAAGGACTGCTTGTAGACATCTGCCATGATCGTTTCCTCCAGTTGACCGCATTCTTATTCCCAGTATATCATAACTGTATCTGCAAATTCAACAAAAGTACATCCGAAACTTTGGTTTTCGCGCCGAAATTGGATTTTTTGCGGATTCAAATTGCAAAAGAGGGCGGAATGAAGTACAATAAGGCTAACCCAAGTGCATGGAGCCTTCATGCACGGACTTTGCGGAGAACGCTTGTGGAGGAGGAACGGCCATGGCGACCAGTACACAACTCAGACGGGAGATCCTTGCGGGGCAGTGGGATGAAGCGCTCTGCACGTTCTATGGCACAGAACCGGCGGTGCTGGCCCGCCAGCGGCAGCGGTATGCCGCCGCGCTGGAACAGTTTGAGCTGTACTATGGCCCCGGGCGGCAGGTGCATGTCTACTCGGCTCCGGGCCGGGCGGAGCTGGGCGGCAACCACACCGATCATCAGCACGGGTATGGTCTTGCGGCAGCGGTGACGCTGGATCTGGTCGCAGTGGCATCCCCCAGTGACGACGGTTTTATCCGGGTCAAATCCCGGGGCTTCAACAAGCTGGATGTCATTGATCTGAGCGAGGCCGAGCCTCAGCAGGGCGAGAGCACCCATTCGGCCAGCCTGATCCGGGGCATTGCGGAAGGCTTCCGGGCACAGGGAAAGACGGTGGGGGGCTTCGATGCCTATACCGCCAGCGACGTGCTCCGGGGCAGCGGGCTTTCCAGTTCGGCGGCCTTCGAGATGGGAATGGCGTCCATCCTGAACGGGGAATATGGCTGCAGGCTGACAGCGCCGGAGCTGGCGAAGATCTGCCAGTATGCGGAAAATACATATTTCGGAAAACCAAGCGGCCTGTTGGATCAGCTGACCAGCGCCGTGGGCGGGGTCATCTTTGCGGATTTTGCCGACCCAAAGAAGCCCCGGATAGAAAAGATCCACACGGCAGGGTTGCTCCCGGTGGGCATGACCCTTTGCGTGACCGATACCCGGGGCAGTCACAGCGAGCTGACCGGTGAATTTGCGGCCATCCGGAATGAAATGGAATCGGTGGCGGCTTGTCTGGGCGGTAAGGTGTTGGGGCAGGTCAAGGAGCAGGAGTTCTGGAAAGCTCTGCCACGCCTGCGCAGGGTCTGCGGGGATCGTGCTGTTCTGCGTGCGGTCCACTATTTTGAGGAGAATGCCCGCGCATTGGCCCAGCGGAATGCCCTGGTCAGCGGGGATTTCAATGCCTTCCTGCAGCTCATTCTGGAA
>OJKE01000416.1_pt1 | contig 18770 bp, 20 predicted proteins | sample 1596501 | NCBI WGS metagenome assembly OJKE01 (sample SAMEA4350125, study PRJEB24818) | metagenome | biome: human; feature: gut; material: faeces | place: Denmark | collected 2013-09
GTGCTGGATGCTGCTGCAGAAGAGCCGGAGGAGCCGCAGCCGCTGTCGTATCCGCACTGGGCCTGACCGGCTGCGGCTCCTCCGGCTCTTCTGCAGCAGCATCCAGCACCGCTTCCAGCGCTGCCGGTTCCGCTGCCGCCGCTTCTGAGGCAGGCCAGACCTTTAAGGTGGGCATCGTCAACTATGTGGATCATGCTTCCCTGAACCAGATCGTGGCCTCTGTTGAGAGCCGCCTGGATAAGGTGGGCGCGGAGAAGGGCGTGACCTTCGACTATGCCGATTACTACGCCAACGCCCAGGCTGACCAGTCCAACCTGAACCAGATCGGTGCAGACCTGGTGGCCGACCAGGTAGATGTCATTGTGGCTGTGGCCACCCCCACCGCCGCCACCATGCTGGCCGCTGTGGAAGATACCGACATCCCTGTGGTCTACTCTGCCGTCACCGATCCTGTTTCCGCCGGGTTTGACGGGGAGGAGGGCATCACCGGCACCTCCGATGCCTTGAACACCGAGGCCATTATGAACCTCATCACTGCCATCAACCCCGACATTGACACCATCGGTCTGCTGTACGACCTGAGCCAGGATGCCTCCACCCAGGCCATCGCCGATGCCAAGGCGTTCTGCGACAGCAAGGGCATCAAGTACATTGAAAAGAACGGTACCACCACGGCTGAGGTGCAGATGGCCGCCGAGGCCCTTGTGGCCGCCGGTGTCAAGGCAGTGTTCACCCCCACCGACAACACCGTGATGACCGCCGAGCTGTCCATCTATGAGACCTTCCTGGAGGCAGGGATCCAGCACTTCACCGGCGCGGACAGCTTTGCTTTGAACGGTGCCTTTGTGGGCTACGGCGTGGATTACGTCCAGCTGGGCGAGGCCACCGCCGATATGGTGGTGGAGCTGCTCTGCGGGGGCAAGACCCCCGCAGACCTGCCCTACCAGACCTTCGATAACGGCATCGTCACCATCAACACCGAGAGCTGTGAGGCACTGGGCCTTGACCTCGACACCGTTAAGGAAGCCTTCAAGCCCTATTGCACCGAAATTGTGGTAGTGACCACGCAGGAGAATTTCTAAAAAGGAGTACATCAACCATGCTGGCGAGTATCTTTTCGCTCAACGTGATCCAGACGGCGCTGGAGCTGGGCTGCATTTACGGTCTGGTGGCGCTGGCGCTGTTTCTGAGCTATTCGATCCTGAACATTGCCGACCTGTCCACCGATGGCTGCTTCACCCTTGGCTGTGCCGTGGCCTGCCAGGTGGCGCTGACAGGCCACCCCATCCTGGCCCTGTTCGCGGCCATGGCGGCGGGTGTGTGTTCGGGCTTTGTCACCGCCTTTTTGCAGACACGTCTGGGCGTTGAGAGCATCATGGCAGGCATCATCGTGAACACCGGCCTGTATACCATCAATCTGGCGGTCATGGGCTTTTCGTCCACGATGTCCCTGGTCAAGACCGATACGGTATTCTCGCTGGCAAAATCCGCGCTGGCCTTTACGGGCGGCTGGTATAAGCTGGTCATCGCGGCGGCGGTCATTGTACTCGCCTGTGCCGCCATGGTGGGTTTCCTGGGCACCCGGCTGGGCCTTTCCATCCGCGCCACCGGCGACAACGCCGCCATGGTGCGGGCCTCCAGCATCAACCCGGCCTTCACCATCACAGTGGGCCTGTGCATCTCGGGCGCGCTGACCGCCCTTTCCGGCGGCCTGCTGGCCCAGTACCAGAAGAGCAGCGACATCAACGTGGGCACCGGCATGGTGACCATCGCACTGGCTTCCCTTATCATCGGCGAAACGCTGGTGGGCAAGCGCACCATGGTGCGCCGGGTGCTGGGCGTGGTGTTCGGCAGCTGCCTGTATCGCTTTATCGTGGCCGTGGCCCTGCGCTTCAATGTGCCCGCCGCCGCCATGAAGCTGGTGAGCGCCCTCATCGTGGCTGTGGCCATCTCGATGCCCGCCATCCGGGCAAAGTTTGCCTTTGAGCAGCGCAAGCACAATGCCCGGAAGGAGGTGCACTGAGATGGAAATGCTGGAACTGAACAACCTGCACAAGACCTTTAACCCCGGCACCGTCAACGAAAAAGTGGCCCTGAACGGTGTGAGCCTGCACATGGAGGCAGGCGACTTTGCCACCATCGTGGGCTCCAACGGCGCGGGCAAATCCACCATGTTCAACGCCATCACCGGCGGTTTCATTGCCGACGAGGGCAGCATCGTGCTGGGCGGGCAGGACATTACCTTTGCGCCCGAGTACGAGCGCAGCAAGGTCATCGGCCACCTGTTCCAGGACCCCCTCAAGGGCACGGCCCCCAATATGACCATTGAGGAAAACCTTGCGCTGGCCTATCTCCGGGCAGGAACCGCCCCCCACGCTATCTTCTCCCGCATCTCCCGCAAGGATAAGGAGCTGTTCCGTGAAAAACTTGCCCTGCTGAATATGGGCCTTGAGGACCGGATGAAGCAGCCGGTGGGCCTGCTCTCGGGCGGCCAGCGGCAGGCGCTGACCCTGCTCATGGCCACCCTCGTTACCCCAAAGCTCCTGCTGCTGGACGAGCACACTGCCGCCCTCGACCCTGCCACGGCGGAGAAGGTGCTGGAGCTGACCAAGAGCATCGTGGCCGAGAAAAAGATCACCTGCCTGATGGTCACCCACAACATGCATCAGGCCCTCGAGCTGGGCAACCGCACCCTGATGATGGACGGCGGTCGCATCGTGTTCGATGTCAAGGGCGAGGAGCGCAGTAAGATGACCGTGGACGACCTGCTGGAAAAATTCCGCGAGAATGCCGGCAAGGCGCTGGACAATGACCGCATCCTGCTGAGCAAGGTGGAAGCGGGCAACTGAAAAGAAACTCAAAATACCCTGTCTGGACCCGAGACCGTGTCAGACAGGGCGTTTTTGATACAACAAGGAGAAAACGAGATGAAAATTACGATTCGTACTCCGCAGATGCAGGATTATGACCGCTTTTCTGCTATTATGGATCAGGTCCAGCAGATGCACGTGGATTGGCGGCCGGATGTCTACAAACCGGCCAGCCCATTGATCACAAAAGAACTGTTTGGCGAACTCCTGAAAGGAGACAACTGGTATATTGCCGAGACGGACGGCATCGTTGTTGGTGTTCTGGAAGTCTTCAAGCGCCATGTGGAAGGCCCGGCGCAGGTAACAAAGGATGTTTTGTTCGTCAGTACCATGGCGGTGGAGAAGGCGTACAGGGGCAAGGGAATCGGGCACCAGTTCTTTGATAAGGTGAAGCAGCTCAAAGCAGAAAAGGGATGCGACACCATTGAACTGCAGGTGAACGCTAAAAATAAAATGGCGTATGAGATGTACCGGAACTATGGCTTTACGGAGAAGTCCATCAATATGGAGCTGAAATAAAACGATTGTAATGATCCTTGTATATGTAGTCATAATGTGATACAATGCTTTTGACAGGAGGTGTCACTTATGATGCAGACATTTGTTCGCCCATCCCGTGATCTGCGCAACCACTACGCTGAAATTTCAGAGATGTTGAAAGACCACAATCATGTTATTATCACAAATCATGGTCGTGGGGAATCCGTCCTCATCAACATTGAGGACTACGCCAAGTACGAGGAGTTCATGCACCAGCGGTATGTTGCCGAGGAGCTTGCCAAGGCAAAACAGCAGGCGGCAGACCCCAACACGCAGTGGACAGAGCATGAAAGCGTATGGGAGACGCTCCACGAACAGTATGACGTATAAGATCAAATACCTGCCCCTTGCTGTACAGGACTTGAATGACATTGCCCGGTATTTGTCCGGCTTCTACCCCCAAACGGCCCGCCGTGTGCTGAAAGAAATGCGGGAAAAGATCACAAAGCTGGGGGATACCCCACGGATGTGTGAAGTCTATGCCCTTGACCCGACCTACCGCAAGCTGGTGGCAGACCAGTATCTGGTGTTTTACCATGTCAATGAGAACGTCAAGGTGGTGGAGATCCACCGTGTACTGCGCGGCTCATGGAATTTGCCGCAGTACCTGGAATAAAACAAAGAGCAGAGCGCTCCAGCCAGCTGGCCAGACGCTCTGCTCTTTTTAATGCAATATACTGAAAACTCAGAACTTACTTCACGTATTCAACGGTGTACTCGAAACCATACTCTTCCTGCAGTTTCTTGACGGCAGGCTCGCAGTCCTCGATGAAGCTGGGTGCGTAGACGGAAGCACCGTTGTGGTCCTTCTTGTAGTCCTCCACGATCTGCTGCAGCTTTGCCCAGCCCTCGTTGGCCTTGGCGTTGTCAACAGTGTCGGGGAAGTTGATGATGAATTCACGGTGCTGCGGAATACGAGCTTTCATAAGTGATATCTCCTTAATTGACAATTTGTAGTTTGTTACTTGATTTATACAGAAGCATAATGCTTTTGTAGATAACGGATAGGCCCTGCTCTCTGTGCCCGGCTGCTGCCGGTTTCAGACGGAGAGGTTATATACCTGGCAGGCATTCTCCACCGTTTGCCGGAACACCTGCTCCGGTTCCTCACCCTTGATGCTGGCGATATGCTCGCCCACATAGCGGATGAGGGCGCTGTCGCAGCGGGTGCCGCGGACAGGCTCCGGGGCCATATAGGGGCAGTCGGTTTCCAGGACGATGCGTTCCAGCGGCAGGGCGGCAATGGCCTTGGCGGCACGCTTGGCCCCCTTGAAGGTGCAGGCCCCGCCAAAGCCGATGTAGAGCCCCTGCTCTGCCAGCCAGAGCGCGTCATCGGCGCTGCCGGAATAGCAGTGGACGATGCCCTTGGGCCGGTACTTTTTCAGCAGGGCGTAGACATCGGCGTGGGCGCTGCGGTCGTGCACGATGATGGGCTTGTCCAGTTCCAGCGCCAGCCGGATCTCGGCCTCAAACAGGGCCAGCTGGGCATCCTTGGGCACGGGCCAGTGGTAATCCAGCCCACACTCCCCAACAGCCACCACCTTGGGGTCCTCGTAATAGGGGGCAAGGGCACGCATCTCTGCGGCCCAATCGCCGCCGTATACCGAAACAGTAGGGGCGGGGCCTTCCTCACCGCAATCCTCCGGGGCCAGCAGGCTCTCCGGATGGATGCCGACGGCGGCGTACACCCAGGGATATTTGTGGGCCAGCTCCAGCACCTTGGGCGCATCGCCCGAATGGGTGGCCTGCTCGCACACGCCCACCACCCCTTTGCCGGGCAGGCTGTCCAGCAGGGCAAAGCGGTCTGCGTCAAAGGCGCGGGCGCTGTAATGGGCGTGGGTGTCAAAGATGGGGTATTCCATATTACAGGGCACGCTCCTTTTTGGCGGGGGCCTTGTTTACCAGCCAGATGCCGATGCAGACCAGCACCAGCGCCCCCAGATACTGCCACCGGAACAGCGGCTCCCCATTGATGAGGGCGCTGAGCAGGACATTCACCACCGGGTTCACGAACCCGAAGATGGCGATCCGGCTGACGGGGTTGTTCTTCATCAGCAGGGCCCAGACGATGTAGCCCGCGCCGCAGATGAAAGCCAGCGCCAGCAGGTCCAGCACGCTGAGCACAGACCAGTGTTCCAGCCGTCCGCCCAGAACAGCGCCCAGCAGGAACAGGGCCGCACCGCCCACGAACAGGTTCACAAAGCAGACGGCAAAGCTGTCTGCCCGGCGGGTGACGGATTTGTTCCAGGGGCCTGCCAGCGTGAAGAGGACGGTGGCAATGAGCATGTAGGCTATGCCTCGGGCGCTGCCGCCGCCGTGGTTGCCCAACGTGGCGATGAGAACGCCTGCAAAGCCGATGCCGCAGCCCAGCGCCTTGGCCGGGGTCATGCGGTCAGCCCTGCCATAAAGGAAATGGGCGAAGATGACCCCCAGAAAGCTCTGGGTGCTGTTCAGGATGCCCCCAAAGGCACCGGTGAGCAGGGCAACAGCGCTGTAGAAAAAGGCATACTGCGCTGTGGTCTGCCACAGGCCCAATGCACAGCATTCGGCCAGGATCTTCCCCTTGGGCATGGCGGGGAGCCTGCCCTCCAGCAGCAGGCTGCCGCCCAGTACCAGCACACTGCCTAGCATGAACCGCACCCCTGCAAAGCAGAGAATGGAGGCCGTGTCAGCGGTGTCGATGGCAAAGAGCTGGTAGCCCAGCTTGATGAAAGGAAAGGCCGAACCCCACATGGCGTTGCAGAGGATGGCAATGACAACGGCAAAGGCCGGTGCGCCGAAAAGCCGGTCCAGCTTTTCGGCGCGGCTCAGCTGTGTCTCCATGGCTCAGTGGATGCGGCTGCCAACGGGGGTGTTGTCGCCGTAGAAGGCGATGGAGCAGCCGCCGTCAGCGGTGTCGGCAGCAAAGATCATGCCCTCGCTGACATACTTGCCCTTCAGCATGGGGCGGGGGGCCAGATTGCAGACGATGCCGATCTTCTTGCCGATCAGATCCTCCGGCTTGAACCACTTGGCAATGCCGGACAGGATGCAGCGCTCACGCTCGCCGTCAAACACGGTCAGGTGGAGCAGCTTCTTGCTCTCCTTCAGGTTCTCGCAGGCACGCACCTCGGCCACGCGCAGCTCCACCTTGCAGAAGGTGTCAAAGTCGATCTCTTCCTCGTGGGTAAAATCAACGGTGTTCTCCTCAGCGGCGGGGGCGGCAGCAGCCTTTTCGGCTTCGGCCTTGGCCTTGTTGGCAGCTTCGGCAGCGGCCTTGCGCTTCTCGTCCTCTTCCTTCAGGTGGGCGATCTCCTTGGCCACGTCAATGCGGGGGAACAGGGCATCGCCCTTGTGGACGGTGTAGGTCTCCTGCACGCCGTAAGCAGCCTTGCTCAGGTCGATGTCGGCAGTGGACAGGCCCAGCTGATCCATCATCTTGGGAGCGGTGGAGGGCAGGTAAGCGTTCAGCAGGATGCCTGCCACACGCAGTGCCTCGCACAGATGGTAGAGCACGCTCTCCAGACGGGCCTTGTTGGCCTCATCCTTGGCCAGAGCCCAAGGAGCGGTCTCGTCGATATACTTGTTGGCGCGCTGGATCACGGCAAAGATCTCCATCAGGGCCTGGGGGATGGTCAGGTTGTCCATGTCGGCAGTGACCTTGCCCAGCAGCTCATTGACCATGGTCTCCAGCTCCGTGTCGATGGCCTCGGTGCCAGCGGCCTTGTGGACCGTGCCGCCGAAGTACTTCTCGCACATGGCAACGGTGCGGCTGAGCAGGTTGCCCAGGTCGTTGGCCAGGTCGCTGTTGATGCGGTTGATCAGGGCCTCGTTGGTGAACATGCCGTCGTTGCCAAAGGGAATCTCACGCAGCAGGAAGTAGCGGATGGAGTCCACGCCGTAGCGGTCACACAGGACCACGGGGTCAACAACGTTGCCCACGGACTTGGACATCTTGCCGCCGTTCATCAGCAGCCAGCCGTGGCCAAACACGCGCTTGGGCAGCGGCAGATCCAGAGCCATCAGCATGGCGGGCCACAGGATGGTGTGGAAGCGCAGGATCTCCTTGCCCACCATGTGCAGGTCAGCAGGCCAGAACTTGTTGTAATCGTGGTAGGTCTCGTTGCCGTAGCCCAGCGCGGAGATATAGTTGCTCAACGCATCGACCCAGACATACATGGTGTGCTTGGGGTCAAAGGGAACGGGGATGCCCCACTTGACAGAGGTGCGGGAAACACAGGTGTCCTGCAGGCCCTGCTTGATAAAGGCGATCATCTCGTTCTTCCGGCTCTCGGGCTGAATGAACTGGGGGTTCTCCTCGTAGTACTTCAGCAGGCGGTCGGCATACTTGCCGGTCTTGAAGAAGTAGGCCTCCTCGTGGGCATCATAGACCTCGCGGCCGCAGTCGGGGCACTTGCCGTCCACCAGCTGGCTGTCGGTCCAGAAGCTCTCGCAGGGCTTGCAGTAGTGGCCGATGTACTCGCCCTTGTAGATATCGCCCTGCTCATACAGCTGGGTGAAGATCTTCTGGCAGGTCTCCACATGGTAGTCATCGGTGGTGCGGATGAAGCGGTCATAGCTGACATCCAGCAGCTTCCACAGATCCTTGACGGTGGCAACGATCCGGTCAACGTACTCCTTGGGGGTCACGCCTGCATCGGCGGCCTTGTCCTGGATCTTCTGGCCGTGCTCATCGGTGCCGGTCAGGAACATGACTTCCTTGCCCTGCATCCGCTTGAAGCGGGCCAGCGCGTCGCAGGCCACGGTGGTGTAACTGTGGCCGATGTGCAGCTTGTCGCTGGGGTAGTAGATGGGGGTCGTGATGTAGAATGTGTTGTGTTCGCTCATGGGGGATGATTCTTCCTTTCTGTTGTGGCTGTGTCACAAAAAAGCTCCCGTCCTGCCGGAATGCACCGGACAAGGACGGGAGCTGAACTTCCGTGGTACCACCTTGCTTCGCCGCGCCCTTGCGGGCATGGCCTTGCGTGCCGGGATGAACCCGGCCTCTGCGCGGTAACGGGCGCACCCGGCGGGGGCTTGGCGGCGTGCCGCTTCACCCCCACAGCTCAGAGGCCATCTTCCACCCCGTGCTCACCTGCCCGGTTCCATCCTTCGGGCTTTCTGTCAGGCGCAGGCGGGGCGTACTCTCCTCGTCAAGGCTGTTCGCTTTCTGCCAAAGGGGCACACGACCCCCTTGTTCCTATTATAATACGCAAAAACAGCGGGTTTGTCAACTCTCCTGGTAAAGTGTTCTGTAAAACGGCTTTTGACTTCGGTTTGTGTATATAAACGAGATGGTTATTAACAAAAAGATACGGTCAGGAATTGCTATCCTATTCTGTGTTTACATGGATTTACAAGAAAGCGTTTGCCAATTTTAGCAGGGAGCCGGAAACAGAGTTCAAAAGGTGCTTTATGGGGCTTCATTAGCTGAGAATTAGCTGAGCTAATGAAAAGTGGCCGCTCTATTGTACAACGCCCACCTTTCATTAGCTGGAAGGCGCGTGGCTGTTCATAGGCACCAGAAGAACACCAGTTGCAAAAAGCAGCTGAAGCCTGTTTCTGGATTTATGATACCATGTCGGAATCGCAGTTGGAATAGGAACATGGCCAGAACACGATATGAAAGGATTCTGACCTATGTAGTGGGAAGTACTTCATCTTGTAAAAAGAACGGTTTTATGGTATTCTTACCTTAGACAAGGAACAGAAAGCAGGTGAACCGGTGGCAGAAGTCAAAATGCAAAAAGGCATTGATTTTGAACGCAAGCATGAGGAAGATCTGCGGCGTATCCGTGATTTTCGGCTCATGGATGATAACTTTATGAGCAAGGTCTTTGAAGATAAGCCGTGTGCGGAATTCCTGCTCCGGATCATCCTGAATCGGGATGATTTAAAGGTTAAAGAAGTCCATGGGCAGCATGACCTGAACAATATACAGGGGCGTTCCGTGCGGCTTGACATTCTGGCAGTGGATCATGAAAATCGTGCCTACAATGTCGAGGTTCAACGCAGTGACAGTGGAGCAGTCGCAAAGAGGGCAAGATATAACAGCAGCCTGCTGGATGCCAATCTCACCCGAAAGGGCGATGCGTATGACGCACTGAACGAGACCTATGTAATCTTTATCACAGAGAACGATGTGCTTCGGGGTGGACTTCCTATTTATCATATCAATCGCATCATTGAGGAAATGGGGAAATCTTTCGGAGATGAAGCACATATTATCTATGTAAACTCTCAGATCAAAGACGACACCGCATTGGGAAAACTAATGCACGATTTTACCTGTACGAACCCGGATGACATGAACTATCCTGTTCTGGCACAGCGGGTGCGTTATTTCAAAGAAGATACGAAGGGAGTGGCAACGATGTGCAGAGCATTTGAAGAAGTGAGAGAAGAAACAAAGCATGAGCAGTCGATTGAAATTGCAAAATCTTTGCTAGAATTTGGAAAAATGACCTATGAAGAAATTGCTCGGTCGGTTCAGCTTCCTGTTGAAGAAGTAAAGGCACTGGATACAAAGAAACCCGCCTGATTTTAATTCAGCCAAGATATTCTTAAAAACAAACAGCGGCAGTTTTCCAAATCGGAAAGCTGTCGCTGTTTATGTATAGAGGGTTATAAGTTCTTTGCAAGATTTTTGATGAGTTCGGCCATAGAGGGGTCAGCCAGCAGTTTAGCAAGAGCTGCTGCCGCATCTGTATCGACTGGACTGGCTTTGGGAGTGGATTGCTCTGCGCGAGGGAGGGCTTCAGGCTCTGCACCATGATGCTGATAGAAGAAATCGTCGAATCGTTGTGCGTTCAAACGCCGATCATCATCCAGAATGTGTGCGTACTGCTCGGTGACCATCGAAGCCTGTGCATGACCGGAATCGCCCTGCACGGCTTTGATATCGCCGCCGTTCAGCTTGAGCTTGTATGTAATGCTGGAGTGTCGGAAGCTGTGGAAAACCACTTTGGGGAGATCGTTTTCCTCAATCAGCTGCTTCAATGCACCGTTAATGGTGGATTGTTCGGTCGGCATTCCCAGCGGGCCGGCAACCACGAGATTATAGTCTGCATACTCTGCACCCAGTGCGTCCTTTGTCATGTCCTGCTCGGCTTTATAGTGGACAAGCATTTCAGCAACTGTTTTGGGGAGAAAAATGGTTCGGATACTGCTGTCTGTTTTAGGGCTTTTCAGAACCTGGACCGTGGTGCAGCGGGAACTCAGCGAGGGAAAACGAGTGATGACATTTTTATTTTCCAAGGCGTTCAGCGAAGCAATATCTACACGCTGCAATTCCTTATTTATGTAAATGGAGGCTCGCCCGGCTTCAATGCTTTCGGGGGAGATATCCACACAATCCCATGTCAGACCGAGCAATTCCCCTAAGCGCAGGGAACAAGAGAAGGAGAGGTTGATGCAAAGCCGGAGCCGTGGATCATCACAGACTTCTAAGGCATGGAACAGGGTCTCGGCAGTCCAGATATCACGCTTCTTTGCAGTGTATTTGGGCAAGGTGGCATAAATACAGGGATTCTTTTCCATAAGTTCCCACTTTACAGCCTGCTCAAAGGCACTTCTCAAAATTTTGTGAACCGAACGAACCGTGCCGGGAGAAACGTATTGATGCTGACGCTTTCCACACATAGGGTCAACGGCTTCGTATTTAAGCAGCCGCTGATAATATCCCTCAATTACGCGGGTGGTGAGATCTTGCAGCTTCATTGAGCCGATAAGCGGTTCTATGTAGTTTGAAATCAGTGCAGTGTTTGATTGATAGGTTGAAAGTGCCCATTTGGTTCTTCCGTACAGGGTGACGTATTCTTTAAGCAGGTCTTTTAGAGTTCGGCACTGGGGTGCCACAAAGGTACCGACGGATTCTTTGTATTCGACCTCTTTCTTACGGTTTTTGGCATCTGCAAGGTCGGTAAAGGTTTCCCATTTCTGCTTTAGCGTTCCATTAGTGTGTTTGTAGGTATAGACAACGCAGTATCGGTTATTGCGTTTGACAATGCTAGCCATTATACATCCTCCTCTACTTTACGTTTGGACTTCAGAACTTCATCGAAAGCATCTTTTTGGATGCGTTTTACCCTTCCCAACTTCATCGTTGGAATTCCTTCTTTGAGAACCCACGAGTCAAGTGTTGGGCGGCTGATTCCGTAAAAAGCCTGAATTTCCTGAAAACTGTAGTATTTCCCATTCTTGGGACATTGCAGTTTTAGCGGCGGCTCCTCATGCGTTTCTTTTTTCGGTTTTTGAAGTTGGTATGTAGATTGGCTTTTAAGCCATGCCTTAAAACTTTTTTTGGTAATGCGCGGCCTGTCGGCCACGCGCTCAATGACGAAACAATCTCGGTATTTTTTGCAATCAAGAATCCCATAAACATTCTTGCGTGGGATACCGAGTAGTTTTGCCATTTCCGGGATGGAGATGGTTTGCGCTTCAATCTCCCGGTCACGCTCACGGTCGGCTGCTGTGCGGTAGCGACTTTGTGATCGGTACCACCGCTCAAAGTCCTCTTTGGGAATTCTCATACAGAAGTCTGCCGTTTCTGTTTTCAACTTGCCCTGTCGGATGAGTGTATAGATCGTTTCGGGTTTCACCTTCAATATCTCGGCGGCGTCAGGAACGGAATAGGACCGTTTGCAAAGTTCCTCGCCCGGTGGCGAACCATTGACCTTATGATATTTGACCTGATTGGCATACCATTTCTCAAAGCTGGAAATAACGATACGCCTTTTGTCGTTTATCAGAATGACTTCAAAGAGATTCTTATGAAGCAGCCAATAGCTGTCTGTTTTGCCAAGGCCGAGAAGCTGCCGCATCTCACGAACCGACATGGTGGTTTTGGTAGTGGCAGGTTCAGCTTTTCCGTATAAGGGAGCCGAAGTATTCCGCATATCATCCATGAAAGACACCTCTCTATCTATGTAAAAGTTTAGCCGGGATTTCTCATCCCGGCTAAAGAATAGCAGATTTCGCGTGAAATGTTGAGGATGTCAAACAGCAGGATTGCGTTCAACAGTGCCATCATTGAGCCATGCTTCAAAGCTGGCTTTGGAAATACGGTAAGCGCCGCTTACCTTGAACCAGCGGAATTCGTTCTGCTTCAGTAGACGGTAGACAGTGGGACGGCTCAGGAGCAGCATTTCCATCAGGTCTTCTACGGTATAGCAGCGGCTGTCCTTTGCTGTGGAAACAGGGGAGGAAACCGAGTTGGGCGAAGGTTCTTCATGGATAATCATTGGATAATACCTCGTTAAATATACTTAAAGTTAAAACTTGAGCGGCAATGCAGCCCGGCGGCTGCCACCATTATAAATAGTATAGACCTGCTGAAGGTACTTCGTCTTGCCGGGAAGGCTTACGCCTGCGGTTCGTGCAAGGCGAAAAATCGTGAATGCATCGACCTGCCGCAGTTTGGCAATCAGACGGCTTTTACTGTATTCGGAGTGGTACAGTTCTACAAAGCGGCAGATGCCGAGCAGATTTGCAGAACTCATGGAATCAGGTTCTCCGTCCCACGCATTCAGCAAAACATCAAGGGATTCGATATACAGTTCAGGACCAAGCCGGATGAATTCGTGATAGGCGGTTGCGATGCAGCTGATCCACTGCTTGCCCCGGCCTTCTTCAAAAGAAAGATGAACGCCAGCCAATTCGGTGGCCTGCTGGAATGCAACGGCAGCAGGCTCCCCTGCAAAAATCAGGGCACGGAGCTTCTGTCCTGCACTCAGCCGTTCCGAAATGCCTGTCTGCTGTGCAAACAGGAGGGCTTCTTCTCGTTCTGTCATACCAAAATAAACCTTGCAGCGAATCTGCAAATCTTCGCCGCCGTTCAGAAATTTCCGTGCAGCGATGGTGTTCTGTCCGTCCATCACATAGTAGTGACCATCCCGGAAGCTGATCTTCGGCTCATTGGCAACCCGCTCGTCAAATTCTTTTGCGATGCGGGCAACACGAGCGGGGTGAAGAGCACGCTGATAAGTGTCGCGCGGCACGATCAGTTGCCGCATTTCATATTTGGACAGGTGCCCAAGGTAGCTTAACACTCTGGATTTATCTGCGGGGCGCGGACTTTCGCAAATCGCCATAGATGGCGCACTCAAAAAGCGATTGTGCAGAATAAAATGCGTCGGCATATTTCGCTTTTTGATCTGTGTTGTCAGCGGAACGACCAGAAGAACATTGGAATAAAAATTACCGTCATCGTTCTGGACAACAATGGCAGGTCGGATGCCGCCTTGTTCGGAACCGCTGTAAGGATTCAGATCCATCATGTAGACATCCCCGCGCTTGTACATCCAGTTTGCGGGCATAGGCGGATACTTTTTCTCTTTTTTGCCTCGTGTTGCCAATTTGGATTTCTCCTTTCTATCCGTATATGTAACAGTGGGCTGCTCGCACAGCCCACCCTACTATCTCAAACAGCAAAAATGCTGTGATTTATAGTTCTATACCTTTCCGTATTTGTCCCCGACATCCCCGGAAAACGAAAACTCAGTTTTCGTGTGGGAAATCTTTCAGCCGTCCGGCAGCGTACCGAATCCATAGGGTTCTCACCTCTCCGTGGTTCTCACCGAGCTGCCCGAAGGCAGAAGTATCATTATTCTGTGATGGCTCTTAGCTATGGAGAAGCTGTCATCCATTTACCGTCAACCTACCGCTCATTCCCTCAGTGGGAGATCATCGCATTTGTTACGGACGTGGCTCATCATCACAGGAACGTGACTGAAGAATGCGTGTTCAATTTTCAAGGGGCGGGATAGCTTGAGGGCTGCTTTGAACGCTTTCCGAAGCTATGGCTGTATTGTAACCGATGCGGAACGAAATGAACAGGAACTCAGAGTTCACAATTTTTGAGGAAAATAGGAAGTATCGTTCCTGTTTCTCGATGAGCCGTCAAAAATATATTTCTTGACTTTATGTAAGAAATGAAGTATTATACTCGTAAGAAACTAACTTACGAGTATATAAATTCGATAAATACACTTTGGGGAGGGAACAAAATGAGCCGATTTTACTGCCGCGATGAGGAACTTCGGAAGTTAAACAAACGATATGAGAATGGAAAGTTTGAATGCGTTGTCATTTACGGCAGACGCCGTGTTGGAAAAACTGCGCTGATCAATGAATTCTGCAAGGATAAACCGACCATTTTCTTCTCTGCCTTGAATACGACCGGAAAAGAAAATCTGGAAGCCTTGTCCAAGGCAATCATGAGTTTTGAACGACCCAATGCAGAATCATCTCCGGAATTTACAACCTACGATGCAGCATTGGACGAACTGACAGCTCTCTCCAAGGAGCAGCGGATCGTATTTGTAATTGATGAGTATCCTTATCTTGCAAAGGCTAAACCCGCTATTTCCGCAATGCTTCAGCACATCATCGACCATAAATGGACAGAGTCCCAAATGTACCTGATCCTGTGTGGCTCGTCCATGAGTTTTATGGAAAGTCAGGTTTTGGGCAAAGAAAGCCCTCTGTATGGGCGCAGAACAGCGCAATTCAAGATCATGCCGCTGGATTATAGGGAAACTGCGGTATTCCATCCGAATCTGTCTGAGGAAGATAACGCCCTGATTTATGGCATCACAGGCGGCGTTCCGCATTATATCAACAAATTGGATGTTCGGGACAGCGTAGATGAAGCACTGATGGAAAACTTGTTTGACCGTTCCAGCTACCTCTATGAGGAACCGGCCAACCTGTTAAAGCAGGAGCTGCGTGAGCCTGCAATTTATAATGCAATCATCAAGGCAATTGCAGAGGGGGCTTCTCGCCTGAACGACATCACCACAAAAGTTGGTGAAGAAAACTCTGTGGTGGCAAAGTACCTCAAAACGTTGATGGACCTTGGAATCGTCAAAAAAGAAACGCCGATCACCGAGAAACCGGGCAAAAAAACGATCTATCTTCTGGCGGACAATTTTTTTCGTTTTTGGTACCGTTTTGTGCCGGTCAATGCAAGTGCCATTGATTCGGGGCGGATCGCAAAGACCTATCCCCATGCGGTGAAGCAGTATTTTCCAGACTATATGGGTCTGATTTTTGAGAAGATGTGCCAAGACTACTTGCTCTATTATGCGAATGATCTTCCTATCGAGTTGAGTGAGATTGGGCAGTGGTGGGGAACCGACCCCAAAAAGAAAAAGCAGATACAAATCGATATTGTCGGTACGCCGGTTGAGGGCAATGACTATATCATCGGCTCCTGCAAATATCGCAATGAAAAAATCGGTTTGGACGAACTGGAACTGATTCGGGAATATGCAGCAGTCTTTGGGAAAGGAACAAACTACCACTACTACATTTTCTCGAAAGGCGGATTTACGGACGGACTACTTCAGGCACAGGAACGCGGAGAAGTACAGCTGCTTACCCTTGCCGATATTTTTGAATAACACAAGAAACGCTCTTGTCGGTGTAAAACCGGCAGGAGCGTTTCTTGTTGAAGTGATTATAAAAGACCTTTGATTTTTTCAAGATGATCTATAGCGGCTTGCAGTTCATTTTGAAACTGATCCCTAGAAGGATCTCGGCCCAAAAGAAGATAATCCATACTGACATGGAAGTATTCTGCAATATCGATCAGGATTTTTACAGAGCCATTGGAGCTTCCCCTTTCAAGATCGCCGAGGTGGCGATGGGAAACACCAAGTTTTTCAGCAAGTTTTTCCTGCGATAACTTCGCATTTGTACGCAAAGTAAAAATACGGTTACCAATAGCATTCGGATCAAAACTCATGTGTGACCTCCAAATTTTCGATAAAGCGTGAGAAGTCGAAAACTCGGAGTTGCTACGGATATCTAGCCGCTTGGGGCATCCACGAAAAACGGACAAACATAAAGCCTGCTCCTTTTTACGGGAGCAGGCTTCCTGAAGGCTAAAAAAATAGCCGGACAACAACCAACTGAGAGATCTTCAAAGAAAATCTCTCAATCAGCTGTTGCCCGGCTATTTGGAGCACGTTTCATACATTGCCTTGCGGCAATGGCCCGTTGCTCGGAGCGAACAGTCCATATTCAGGGTGCAATGCACCCGTATTTGTTAAAATGACTGGAAAATCACCGGCATCTAAATGCCAGATCAAGTCTCAGGGTTTCTTTGCATCTATTGCACTTCACTTGTAGTATACCTGAACACCCCTCGATTTTTTGGTATAACTTATTTCCACAAACAGGGCAAAATCTCCAGCCTATGCTAAATTCTGCCTGCTGTGTAGTAGTCGGTGCTTTACCGGCAAAGGGACGGTTCTTTAACTGAATCATATTCATTCTCCAAATCGCATGATGTCCAATGGATGGCAGTGGATGGGTTTGCCTTTTATAACCTGCATCTGCTGCAGTCTGATCCTGATTGCAGACCAAGAAACCCCAATCCGTCGAGCCATCTCCAGAATTTTTTCATAGTTAGGGTCAGACACTGATTTGTACAGAATCCCATTTGGCAGAGTCAACGCCACACGTTCTATTTCGGCATTGATCAGAAATGTTGGCATCAGCAGCTCTGCTGCAAGGGTATCCGCCTGCCATTCTTCCCACGAGGGCTTTCCGTTTCTCTCCCGATAGGCAATGTGCCCACGGCACTTGACTGCTTTTCCGTAGTCGTTCGGAAACAGATCAGCCAAAATCTGATGTGCTGCTTCATGCGCTATTGTGAAATTCCGGCATCCTGTGCATCTGTCTGCCGCAAGAGCAGAATCGATTACGATATCCCTCGGCATAAATACTTCAACAAGCTTTGTTCCATCCTCAAGGGTTGCTGTGAAGCTACATCTCTGGAAAACCGTTAATCCAAGGATGTGACCATCGCTACACAGCGGCAACATCTTCAGGTTCAGTCCAAGAACAGAATTTGCAAACTGCTCTGGGTTAATAGGAGCGGGGTCATTTTTGCTTATTCCGAAGAGTGCATAGTACATTTCAATATATTTGCCTGCTATGCACGAAAGTTCTGCCCGCAAATCAGGCAGGTGAAGCAATGCCCTTTCACGCCAAAACGTGATGTACCGTGCTTGACTGCCAAGACACGATCAATTCCATAAGTGCGAGTCTTGTCATAGTTTATGGCAAGAGGACGGATCTTGCCGTTAGGAGTAAAACGAACATCCACTTCGACGTATCTTTTCTCACGGCGAAGGTTGTAATCACCACACATCAGAAGTCCTCCTTTTTGCAGATTTATCAGAATGCAGCGTGCATTACTTGCGAATCATACTGCGTGCCACGAGCTGCTTTTCGTTTAACAGAGGAACGGACACTGTATGCTTTTTCCACTCATCCATAGAGCAGGTTACCGCACTATGGCGTCGATGTCAGTGACAAGGGAATCAGTAAATGGGAAAAAGGATACACCACTCCCAGCATCTACCAACTGGTTGCAATCTGCCACGCATTGAACATCAAGGAAGGACCTTCCTACTTTACAAAGACCTTTCAGAAACCCGCCCTTCTAAATGCCATCGGGCAAAAAAAGGTCGCTGAGTACGAAATGGACTTGATTGCATCTCGGCGCTACCAGCCAGGCACAGAAGAGCCTGCGAAAATCGACTGCATAATGATGCCAGTATCGGCAGGTCTAGGAGCTTTTCTTGAGGGTGAAATGTTCCAGCAGATACAAGAGTTTGCCAGTCGGAAAATGAGCCGTGAGGAAAAGCCCTCCATCCGGGAACGGCTGACCCAGGCGAAGGAACAGACGGCGGAGAAAGCGGAACACCGCACCATTGACCGGGAGAAAGTAAAGGTCAAAGATCGGAGCGTGCAGAGATGAACATGAAAAAACTGTTTTTGCTGAATCTCCCGTATCTTCTGTTCGTGTATCCCTTCGATAAGCTGGCACAGGCTTTTCGGCTTGCGCTCGGCGCTGACCTCTCCGGCAAGCTGCTTTCTATCGGGGACGGCTTCACGGCGGCGTTTTCCTCCCCGTGGCTCAGTTTTCATCCCACGGACCTGCTGATCGGCATAGCCGGTGCGGTGATCCTTCGCATGGCGGTCTACCTGAAAGGCAAGAACGCTAAGAAGTATCGCCACGGGATCGAGTATGGTTCTGCCCGTTGGGGTACGGCGGCGGATATTGCTCCCTACATGGACAAGGACTTTTTCCAAAACATCCCCATGACGCAGACGGAACGGATCACGATGGCGAGCCGTCCAAAGCAGCCGAAGTATGCCAGAAATAAAAACATTCTGGTGATCGGCGGTTCCGGCAGCGGCAAAACGCGGTTCTTCTGCAAGCCGTCGCTGCTGCAAGCTCATTCGTCCTATGTCTGCACTGATCCGAATGGTAATTTACAATAAGGATAAAGGGAGCGCGCACCCTCAAGAAAGGAGGTTACACCCCATGAAGAAACAGCCGGACAAGGGAAAAATCACAGCCCT
>OJKE01000417.1_pt1 | contig 18745 bp, 19 predicted proteins | sample 1596501 | NCBI WGS metagenome assembly OJKE01 (sample SAMEA4350125, study PRJEB24818) | metagenome | biome: human; feature: gut; material: faeces | place: Denmark | collected 2013-09
TGTAGCGCTGCCACAAGCTCTCAAGATCTTTGCTACTTACTGCCATATTATTCAAGTTTTAAATGAAACATGGCGCAAAAGTAACACTTATCTGTCAAACCGCCAAAATAGGGGTTGGATGCTTACTCATATTTCTTGTTATAGAAGATGAAGGCATCTCCGTAGACCGTAGGGTCGCGATGAAAAGAGTACTGTTTCTTGTACTCAGACAACCACTTGTAGTCGATTCCTTCATCACTACAATACTTACGCAGGTTTCGACCTCTACGGTTCTGATTAAAGTCCTGCATCACCTTTTCGAAGTATTCCTTTGTTTCCATAATTCTGTTTTTTAAGAATTCGGATGCAAAGGTAAATACTTAATGTGTTAAAACCTTACGCTGTAATGGTGATATACGATTATATTCATTGGTTTAACTTTTGTTCTTATAATAAGATTTTCGAAAACCTACCCGTCCTTCTTTACCGTTAAGGAAGGCTCCACCTTTCTCACCAAGCCTCTCTTCCCTCAGGGACGAGAGGATGTAGTTGGCTACGCTATAAGCCTCCGCCAGAGTTCTGGTATCGTCAGCAAAGCCTGTGCCCATAAAGGGCTGCCGATATTTGCCTACGCAACAGAGTTGCGATTATTTGTCGGCTGGCGCATTCTTTATAAAACTCTAAGATATCGGATCTGGTATCTCACTAATATGCATAATTAGTTCTATCACTTCATTCAAACCAACAATCTGTTCTGTTGTTTTTATTTGCATTAAGTTAGATAACAACTGCTTTTTACTAGTCACAGGAATACTTACTTGCTCTGGATAAACCAAAACTTGGCGTATTTCTTTTAACCACAAATTACAAGCAGCATAGTTTTCAGCTTGTGAAGCTGTCCTAATTGCACCTATGGTATGGAACAAATAGTAGAACGATAATGGTAATGACTTATTGAGTCCCATCATTTGTGAGTAAATATCGGCAACATTCTTCTCCAACAAAGAATTATTACTCAATTGATTCATAAAGGTGGAACGTAAATCAGAGCCTAATAAATGAATGTTACTCTTTTGTTCATCAAAGTATTGTACAAGTCGTTGCTTTTCTTGTCGAAAATCAATAAGTGCATAGATGTTCCAACCTATAAGAACTGTTACCAACACACCAAGTATGCCTGTGATTAATCCGAGATAGTCAAAGGACAACTCTGTTCGTGGTAAAGAAAAGCAAATAGCAAGGATGCTAAAGATAATCGCCAGTATGCTCAATCCTAAATTTCCAAATTTCATAGACATACTATTACAATGTAATTATATTTTTATTTTATATAGTTTCTCTAAATATCTGTCTATCTCTTCTGGTACCTCCATAGTCAACAACTTATTCGTTTGCTTTCTTGTCAATTTTGGTATACCAAAATCACGAATATAGTTTTTAGATAATGCCATATAGTCACTACCATAAGGTTTGCTATGATGCTGAACATAATACCAAAAAACAGAAGAAGACAATATTTTTTTTAGCAACCGAAGAAGTTCCAAGTCTTTTGATACTAAAGCATATCCATTATAGAAAAGCAACTGTTTATCTTCTGACAAAATAAATACAGGATGCGATGCCATATAAGGGAAGAACAACTTGTATCCCTCAAGTCTTAAAGCTTGTGTTCTGCCATAAGCATACCATGCTGCATATTGCCTATTCCCCTTATCTCTTTTAATGAGAACTTCTTTAAAATCACTTAAATAATCATATGTTTTCGGATACAATTTCTTCAGTTTTTTTTCATCAATAATCTTAATCAAGCTTCCCCTTTTTTGATAAGGAAAGATTAATGGACATATATACTTTTCGATATTTATTTCGTCACTAATGGCATTAGGCTTAATTGCCTTTCGGCAAATCGCCTTTTCTACTGAATAATATTTGCCATTCTTTTCTACATAATAATAAGATTCATCTTCTTCTGTAGGAGTCAATACAAATACATCATTTCGCAATGTGGCAAATCCATTTTTTATATCGACTAGGCTTTCTAAAGGAACTCCTGTCCGTTGAATATGCTGTATATTTGTAAGTACAGTGTTGTCATTAGCTAAAAGCCAACCTTTCTTCCAATCAAATTCCGCATAGTCAAACTCATTAAAATCCTTTATATTTTTTAATTCAGACGGTAGGCACTTATGATACGCAAGTTTACCATTTTTATTTTTTATTATACAAATACATGTATAAGTAGAGCGACCTTTAAAGACTTGTTTGGAACCGAAATCTATGATTTTTAATGTCAACTGCTTAAGAGAGAAATACCTCCTTACTCCTCGTCCATTTACACTTCGTACAAAATTATTAACTGTAATAATTCCCAAAGTTCCGGCAGGTGCCAAGCTCTCTGTCGCTATCTGAAAAAAAGGTATGTAAAGATCAGCCTTTCCGTTATCGGATACTGTCCAACGCCGTAACTTATCACGAGTATCATTTGACAATTTTGAAGAACTGACATAAGGAGGATTACCAACTATCACATCAAAACCATGCTTTTTTTGAAATTCAGGCAAATTCTCCCAATACTTTGTCAAACTATCACCCACAAAAAGATGGGGGGCTAACCGTTCGATATCCTCACCAACCCCCAAAGCATACAATGCCAACAATATTTTAGTACGTTCAATACTATAAGGTTCTATATCAAAGCCATAGAAACACTTAAATAACTTTTCACATGAGATTTTTACTCTTTCCCGAATGTAATCAGTTATTGTTATAAAAAAACCTCCACATCCACAGCAAATATCTGCATAAGATAAATTTGCAAGACTCTTGTTGGACTTGTCTGCCAATACTGTTTCGATTATGTATTCTCGTATATACAATGGAGTATATACAGCACCATTTACTTCTTTAGTCGAAGGTGAGACTACAAACTCAAAGCAATCTATCAAATATTCAATGCCAAAGCTCTCATCTAGTTGGTTTAATATCGACAAAAATTGCTGTAAAACAGGATAATCACTATCTGTATTATAAATAAGATAGTTTAAAATTAAGATGTTTTTTTCTACCGTAATTCCATTCCTTTTCAAGTAAGCAGAAACTAACAGCCTATTTATAGCTCGTTCTTCACAAGAATATCTCTTTAAAAAATTTCGAACTATGATATTCATATCTACTCAATAATATAAGGGACATAAGTTGTGAGCCGAGTATAATCCGACTGAACTTTGGTTATTAACAATCGCACTGTAATAAGGATCTAGCACTCTTTTCTGCGCATGCTCTATTATCATTTGATATTCTTCATTTCCCAATATAGAAACTTGTTCACTATATGTTTTTTTATTAAAGAAATTCTCTATTACAAAATGTATCATCAAAAAAACATCCATTGGAGGATGGGCCAACCGTGGAGAACCGATTATAACCAGATCTCCTTTGTCGCAGTCTTTTATTTTATGTCCACCACTATGGAAATGGTATAATGGATGATAAAAAGTCCCCTCTATACATTCCTCTCTATCTAAATGCCATGAAAACATATGATTCTTATTATCATTTCCTTCACCTCTTAGCAAGAAATCCAACTGATAATGAGAGAACAGTCCATCTTTTTCTATATTGTCCAAATTCTCTATATACTTATATGATAAACTTGCTGTTAAAACAGCATCATTCACATAAGGTGAAGTATTCCAGGAATCTGTTTTTAACTTAAAAGTAATATCATCGATTTGAACATTATCTGTCAATTTGCCAGTTTGTCTTATGTTGAGTAAATTTTCTAGAGGATACTTTGACATAATATCCTCTGTAAAATGATATTTATCCAATAGCTTTATCAAATTCATCAAATCTTGCGTCAATAAAGAATTGGAAATTCTTCTACTATTTGCCATAAGCTAAAATTTCTTTTCTTGCAGTAGGCGTCAAATATTTTCGAACAGATGGGGTTTCTAAAGCATAATCTAGAGAAATGTATTCCTCTTCTTGCCATGGCTTCAATTCTTTTTGCATGAGGACATATCCTTCGCTAGGATCCAATGGCAACAAGGAGCCCTTACAATAGGTCCAAAAATATGAACTAAAATTATTTTTTATAGGAGTTGCCGGTACTAGTTTCAACCCCAACTTAGAATTCAAGATGGCTACACGTTCAGTAGCATCAAGGCGTCGCAAAGACTGTATTCCTGAAATATCCTTCCAAAATGCCATCACTTCATTCCACCACCATCTTTGGTAAGCAGAAGAAAAGATTCCTTTATATTTACATTTTGCAATATATTCAAGAAACAAACCGAAATCATCACAAGTCTTATCTATTCCAAAGCGTGCTGCAATAAGTTCTTGCCCTACCAACATTCCAACTGAACGCACAACTGTTTCCAATACAATTCTAGAACAGCCGTACACATCTTGATTATTTTTAAAAGATGATATTAAATTTTGCAAACGGAAATCTATTGTTTCACCTGCATCCATATCCAACATTTTACAAATATCAAAATCGGTATTCTTTATTGTCTTATAAGCATTCACCAAAGCCACTATTTGTTTAGAATACTTGCTTAGTTTTTGGGTAAACTCTTCTTTTGTTATTATTTTATCAAATAAGTCTAGACTTGAAAAATCTTGTTTGAATTGATGAATCTTTTGGTCGGAAGATATCAACACAATAGGAGAGTCCTTATGATTCTGTCCAAACGTTCGGATTGTCGATGCATAAGTTGGCGCATCTACCATTCCTGTACCACAAGCAGACAATTCAAAATCCATCACATAAGCATCAAAATCTTCATTTATTTTTGCCAACGTTGAATTAAATTCGCTAGCATCTGACGTGTCAACATCAAAACCATATTTCTCTAAATCTAACTTCAAAGAGTCTGTACCTTGATCATCTATATATAAAATCTTCATTTTCTTTATTTTTTCTATGTCTAACAATAAATGTTTTCTAAATCTTTTGCACTAGCCTTTGGTATTTCTACTCTTATACAAGTTGAGTAGTTATTTTTGGCTGATACAACAAAAACTCTTCCTTTATAGCTAGAAACAATATCTCTAACAATTGAGAGCCCCAACCCTGTGCCTGTAACTTCAGAACTAAAGTCTAGTTTATCTAATGTATCACTAGCCGTTGTTGTATAAAACTCTTCAAAAATCCTATTTTCAATTTCTTTTGGAATACCGTCTCCATTGTCAGAGAATTCTAAATATATCATATTATCAGCTGACTCACCACATTCTATACATATCGCTCCTTTTGTCTTTGCCCTCTTTATTGCTTTCTTAGAATTCGTATAGAAATTAAATAAAATTGAAGACCATTCAGAAGGGTGCATTGGCTTAGTATACAAGTTATAACCATTAAAAATCATCTTTGGAGTTTGATAGCCTTGTCGTTCCATATCAGCTTTAATTGAGTCTAAAAAAGGTTTTACAACCTCGCGCATCTCTAAAGGACGCAATGTACGGACAACATTTGCCGAAATGACATGATCGAAGTAAGAAATATAAGTTTTCAGCGAAGTAAAATTTTTGTTTAACAAAGAAATTCTATTCTTTGCTTCGTTATCGAGTTGAGTCTCCATCAAACTACTTAAATCACTTTCAATATTGGTAAAATGATTTTTGATTTCATGTACGAACTGCCCGACCGTCAAACCTACGCTTCCTAAGATTCGGAGCATTGACTTTTCACGCAAAGATTTTGCCTGCGCTATTTTCTGTAATTTTTTTACTTCATCAAATTCCTCCTTTAATTTTTTTATTTTCTTTCTGCGCTTAGCTTTTGCTTCTATCGTTTCTTGCCCAGACTCAAAATCCTTGTCTAGTTCTGAAATTGTAAAGGCTATATTTTTAACTCGGACATTAATTTCTTCCCATTGTCCATCATCTTGTTGCTTTTGTCCTGATACAATTTTAAGATTTCTCTGCTCTGCTATCTTTATCACAGCAGACACCAATGATCTATAGATAAAATTCTGCAGTTCAACAAAAGCTTCATTATTCAAAAGCCCTTCTCTGCTAGAAGTTTCCTCAAAATCGCCACTTTCATCACTAATTTCTACATACCCAAAGAAATTTTGATTTGTATGAGTTGGCAGAATAGAGCGTCTACGTGTAGATTTATCCAATGACAACCAATCATCTCCCCATTCTCCATAAGGCAATACACGGAAACCATTTCTATATAATTTTATTCCACTGTTTTTAAGAGAATATTTTTTTATTATAGACATTTGCCCTCGTGGAATCAGTTTTGAATCATAGATAAAATAATAAATCCTATATTTGACATTGCGAATGTTCTTAAAAGGCATATTCGGCATATCTACATCCAAACCTATCTCTGAACTATAATCAAATTTCAGTTTATTACTATGTATTGCAAAAGTTCCTTTATAGTTGGAATCTACCTTTCCTTCTATAAGGGCTAGAGCGTGCTGAAAAATATCTAATTTTTGATCCAAGATTTCCTTACGTACACTATCATTATTCTGATAGAAATAAACATTCATTCCTGGGTCTAAACCTTCTTCATCATAGTGATGTTTTTGGGGTAACATAATATCACTTATATATTGATAGATTCGTGATATAGCTGCCTCAGACCATCTATCCCTCAAATTCTTTATCACTAAGACTGTGCCCGAAAAGCCTCTTGCAGGAATTTGCTTTATTTTATTTGAGACAAACCCTAAATCCACATTACTAGAATAAGCATCCCAATCTATATCCAGCTGATAACCATTTTGAGAATTGGCAACATAAGTTCTTATCGTAAGGTTATGTCCTAATCTTTGCACAGAAAAACGACCTATTCCTTTTTTCCCAGCTCTTCTTCTATGATACTTTACAGAAACAGGATTCTGTATTTTTTCTGTAGAAGAAATACGCATAAAGCCATCTCGTAGCTGATCTGCAGACATACCTGAACCATTATCTTCTATAATTAAGGTTCCACCTATTTTTTCAGTATTCTCAAATGTTAATTTTACATCTGTAGCATCTGCATCATAACCATTCTTAACCAATTCGGATACGGCTGTTTCTTGACGAGCAACCAATTCATTGCCCAACTTATCTATAAGTCCCGCATCTACAGAAAAGCGAATATGACTTTGGTCAAACTCTGCTAATTGAGTAGATAGCTTCAAAACTCTAACATAATCTATCGTTGGTAAAGAAAGGACTTCTTTAAGTTCCTCTCTTAAGATTTCTTCTTTATTATCCATAAGTATATAAATTATAGAACTCTACCTATGCAAGCATCCTATCCATAAGGCAAACTACTCCATCCAAAGTATTTACTGAAGTAATAGAGCTTAAAAAAAATGAGCGTCTAGACTTTTAAATAATTTTCACTTATTATACCTTGAGGCTTCAAGACTTTATCCAAAAATTTATTTTTGTTCCCCATTGCAGTATCGCTCTGCACTTGTCGCCACTCGAATGAGGAATATTGTTTTATTAACCTATGCTTGGCTTATGGCTAAACATTTCTATCGTTTCTCCAAATTCAGCCAATACTTTACCAAGATTGGGATTGTCATTTCTGATAATTACAGAAGCCACATTGTCTATTCCATATTCATCTAACAAAGTAGATGTCACCATTGTAAATCGATTACGATACTTATATGTATCGAACCAATTCTTGAACAAACGTCCTCTCATCAATTGCTTGCCGTCACTTGTAGAGCATAAAAACAACATCGTCGCCTTATTGGCATTGAAGAATTCCTCTACAATGGCTATGACTGTAGCTTTGACATTTTTATCACGAGGTGATTTCACACCATTGAGATTACCTATGATAAATTCGTAGGACTCATCGGATTGAATCAAATCATCAGGCATAAAGCCGATTGAAAACTCAGCTCCTGAATCTGCGATAAAAGTATATGCACCTTCTTGCGTATCTTCTTTCACAGCATATGGTGCACAACTATTAATCTTGACTAAATCTAATTTTTTCATTCTTACAACACACAAAATGATTCTGCTTCCTTACCGGTTCTGCGGCGATAGTCATCACGCATACGCTTTTCCATTTGTGTTATGTATTCTGCCTTTCGCTCCCTAGAAACCTTGAAGCGACGCATAAAATCTGCTTTTTTTTCTTCTATGTTCATAACGTAATCTCCTTATTAATTATACTTTGCGTGCAAAGATATACTTTTTCTATGATACTGCCAAATGTTTTTTGAAAAAAGTTATTTTGTAAATCACCGTTAGAACGTAATCGCCAAAATTAATGTCATTCAACTTGCAGCTCTCAGATACTCTATTGGGGCAGACTTTGCCCTATCATCCTCTCCAGATACCCATATAATTCATCTTCCATATTGCTATAGTCGCAATAGGGACTATCGTCGTTAAGCATATCATCCATACGAGAATCACCCCAGGCTAACTCCAGGTCACCAAAGAGACGATGATGCTTATTGGTCAGCAACAGATGGAAATCCATTGCCTCCTTCGTCTGCCAAGGAATATCTGGATGTTGGCGCAAATGACAGTACAGATGACGCAGTACATCTAAGAATAGAACGACACTTGTCTGAACTCCACCACACCAATATGAATCAAACCACCTTTCGTGTTTTCTACATGCCTTACCTAAATGGTCGAACAAACAGAAAATTAAAGAAATGGCTTCCTGATATCGCTTGCTTCGGATATATTCATGTACATTATGAATGAATGGGAACAGACTTCGGGATACTTCCCGCTCTTCTTCATGAACTATTGCAGCATCAAAAGCGGCAGAAACTTCGGCTTGATGATCTGACTCAAACTTATTCCATTTGCAACTACACCATTTCTTGATGCTTTCCATTGCTGGTTGATATTCCTTATAGCCTCGCTCCTTCCACTCTTCCAGGATATCAAAAACCATCTGATTCAAATCATACGGGGTGATCTTGCAGTCATTGCGATACCAATCGTAATAGCATTCGTAGTAACCATCCACAAACCATTCATCACGGAACCAGAAATGGCAATCCTCCATATAGTTCATCTCAAAAAGGAGATGAAGATACTTGAGCTGGTCTATATCCAGGTCATCCAGTTTTGATTTCAGGTTTCTGAGATAGAAACGTGATTGAGCAGGTTTTGATTTAGCAGCCTCCACGTTCTCTTTTGCCGTAGCATATCGCTGCTCGATATAGGAAGTAAATGACTCGCTTATCTCATCCAGCATCACAAATCCATCCTTGCCTCTGTTTGCTGTATTGACCACTACCCAAACCATACATTTCAAATGATGATATTTGAGCAAGTGACGTTTCCAAAGAACATTTCCCTTACCACCTAATATGATATCGTGAGCAAGGACGATTTCCTCATCATCTAATATCGATACCATTTCTTCGGGATGGGATACGACATAGGATGATATATAATCTGCCATCTTCTCTTTCGACCAAGACATTGGAATCTTCAAGGCTATATCTTGTCCAATAGCCACAAGATTGTCTTTCGAAAGTATCTGTAAACAAGAAGAATATCTCTTCGTTGTATCGTACGTCGAAGAATGAAATGTAATATAGTAACGGGTAGCCATTTTTTATTATTTTGTTCCTCATTGCAGTATCGCTCTGCACTTGTCGTCGCTCGAATGAGAAATATTTTTTTATTCTACTTTTGAGAGGAATACCACGCAACACCTTATAGGTTAAAGCTGGTACAGGACATCGCACGCTGATTTCGCAGATGACGCAGATATTTGACCTGTTCGGTCTGAGATTTCGCAGATTCTGTCTTTGGCTTCAGAAATATGACGGTGTTAAATATTGTTTCTGAATTATCGCGATTTCCAGATTTTCAATCTAGATGGCTGCGATGACCTAATTCTATCGAGTTTATATCGTATTCCATGCTCTTTGCAGAACGAATGACCTATGGTTGTACAACTGTATGGCTGCAGTTGTACAACTATATAGGCTATGGTCGTACAACTCTGGAGCTATGGTTGTACAACTATAAGGGTCTTTGTTGTACAACTGCAGAATTCTGATTTTTTGACGGAATCTACAAACTTATATAACGTATTGATTTTCTGATAATTACACATCTTTTTCATATTTTCTATATTCTTGCCGAAATATTTTCGAATCAGAAATACTGGAATTTCAAAGAGTTTTCATCAGGATTTTGTAAGAAATAATCCTTTTGAGTTTCAAAACCTCTCGAGCGGAAATGGAAATTCCATCCGCTCAAGAGGAATCATATTCTATATTCGTTTCATAAACCAAGCAATGACTTGATTTGCCTTATATACTACCACACATTACGAAACGCAAAGCATTTTATGGCAAATTACTTGATTGGCAAACCGTTTCCCTGTTGATGCTCCATCTCTTGAAGAGCCTTTTTGACGAGTTCTTGTCGCGGTGGGAATGCAGCTCTCATTACATTGACCGAAGCCTGATTCAGCAATATGAGCTCTTGATTTACATCTTCGGTCGTATTAAACTCAGTCCATACTGAAATCATTAAGTTGGAAAACATCTGTTGAACAGAACCGTAGGTCAAACTTTCGTCTGGCGGATCAGCATAAAGCTTTGCTAATGTTCTTCCATTGACGCCGAGTAAAACTGCGAACTTTCTCTGAGAAGGAATACCCCATCTTGTCTGAATTCGGCGAATCTCTTTTGCAGCTGTGGTTAACCAACTATCCGCCTTAACTTTTACGGATATTCGGTTCATTAGGCAAACGCAGATTGGTCTCTATTTTCTCATATCGACCCATCTTGTTGCCAACAAACCTTAATAATATCCTAAAAAGTGTAAACCATGCTGCACTCTATAGAATACAGCACAGGAATTCCAAGATTATCTACTTTTGTAAGCGAAATCAGAAATGATTTTTAATTCATATATATAATAATGTATAAACTAAAGAATATGAAAGCAATGTATAAAAGCGAACTAGCTGCTTATGCTGGTGTATCGACTGGAACACTGAGGAGATGGCTGATACCGTACCGACAGCAACTGGATGAAATTGGTGTGAAACCGAAAGACCAGCTGTTAAGTCCGAAAGCAGTTAAGTTCATATGTGATCAGCTGTCTATCGATATATGACAATGTCGAACAGCACGCTTTTGAAAAGTCGTACCTTTGCAACGTCAATCAGAACAAACGGGATTGCTAATCTCTTCGAACTGACGATGACATAACTTTAGTATTAATCTTTTAAATGTTTTAAATTATGAGTAAGAGTTACAAAGTTGCAAAGAAGACCATGAACATGGGTCCTAAAAAGGGTAAGACCGTCTATAGCGTTCGCCCTTACAGTTACGGTACATTGACTACCAAGGATATTGCGAACCAAATCGCAATGGAGTCAACAGCTACTCCAGCAGATGTGATGGCGGTACTCGACCGCTATACCTACTACGTGAAGGAGAACCTGAAGAAGGGTTACGACATCGAACTGTTCGGCTTCGGTAAGCTCTATCTCCGTTTCCTCACCGGCAAGGCTGTGGAGAAGGAGAAGGATGCGACTGCCAAACTCGTGAAGAGTATCCTTCCTGCCTTCCGACCATCGTACCACCTCTTGAAGAACGGTAGCCGTGTTTACAACCTGATTCCTGATTCCATCGAACTCGTCAAGTATGGTGATGAGAAGAAGGACAAGCCTACTGGCGGTACTACCGATGAGGAGAAGAAGCCTACTACAGGCGACTCTACGAATGGCGGTGAGAACGCAGGTGGAGAGAACACTGGCGGTGAGAACACTGGTGGCAGCGAGAATACTGGCGGTACAGGTTCAGAGAGCGGCGACAACGTAAATTTCTAAGCAGTAATGTTCAACCCTTTAAATTGATCCATGATGATGAATGATTCCAATAGTTCCAAGAAAATTTCTTGGGTGCAAATCGTGAATGCCGTCGTGCAAGCTCTGATTGCTGCACTTACGGCACTGGGAGTAAGCTCCTGTGCGAGTACTATGTTTAATGTATAATGTTTGATTAGTCTATGATTAAAGAAACATTTCCTATGAACATCGGGGAGGAGAAGGTACGCTCAGAGCGTACACTCCTCGCCGGAGTAGAAGACGGCAAGAACATGAAGTCTGCCGACTCTGTGAGATTTCTGGTGCTGCATTGCTCGGCTACCCGTCGCAATCAGGACTATAGTGTGGAACAGCTGAGACGTGACCATAAGGCACGTGGGTTTTATGATATCGGCTATCACTTCTACATCCGAAAAGATGGTACGATGACGCAACACCGCAAGCTGCTGGAGGTAGGGGCTCATGCCCGACCTTATAATAGATGCTCTATCGGCATCTGCTATGAAGGAGGGCTTGATGAGCAAGGCAAGCCTTGCAATACCATGACCGTCGAACAGGAAACGAGACTCGTTGATCTTTTCAGGAATCTGAAGATTCTCTTTCCGAAAGCGAAGATTGTGGGGCATCGGGACTTGCCGGGGACTACTCCCAAAGAGTGTCCGTGCCTGGATGCGGGCAGCTGGGCTGATCATCACCATCTTTTTTGACCAGATCGGTCAGAGGGAAGACTATTTCTTCCTTCTGGCCTTGGCTTCCTTCATGGTAATGATTCTACCTAGATGTTCTGGGTCCCATACCGCAGCACCTCCATGCTTGAAATAGTCCCAAAGGATGATGAGGAGGGCTATGACTGAGAGAACTCCGAAAAGGATTAATATAAGTAATAACATCTTTTCTAATGTATAATTGTTAATGTATAATGTTTAATCGTGATCAAGCTCGCTGTACTTCGAGTGCTGGCTCTTGTACTCTGGCACTATCTCCTTCATCTTCTTCACGATTGCCATGTCATCGTAGGTGAAGGAGAGCTGATAGAGGTCTTCCTCGTTCTTGCGTGCCAACTCGTATGGATACTCACGAACCTTGGCTACCATAATCTTTGGATGATGGGTTGGAACGGTCGCCTCCTTGTCGTTCAGAACTTCCTCGAAAAGTTTCTCACCACCTCGGAGTCCTACGTACTTGATGTCGATGCCATCTACTCCCGAAAGGGCTATCATGCGCTTTGCCAAGTCTGCGATGCGGACTGGCTTGCCCATATCGAAGACGAAGATCTCGCCTCCCTTACCCATCGTTCCTGCCTCCAAAACCAACTTGCATGCCTCAGGAATGAGCATGAAGAAACGGATGATGTCTGGATGGGTGACGGTGATCGGACCGCCCATCGCTATCTGCTTCTTGAAGATTGGAATAACGGAACCGTTGCTGCCCAAGACATTGCCGAATCTTGTGGTAACAAACTGGGTGACGCCCTTGACCTCGCCATCCACAATCGCCTTGTTCAATGCCTGGCAGTAGATCTCGCAGATTCGCTTGCTGCAACCCATCACATTGGTTGGGTTCACAGCCTTATCGGTAGAGATCATCACAAACTTCTTGGTGCCGTACTTCACAGCCATATCGGCTATCACGCGCGTACCATATATATTATTCTGCACTGCCTCTGACGGGTTGTCCTCCATCATCGGCACATGCTTGTAGGCTGCGGCATGGAATACATAGTCTGGATGATACTCTGAGAAGATGCGCTCCATACGGGTGGCATTGGTGATGCTGGTTACGATGGTTTCGCAAGGAATATCAGCATAGTTCTTGTTCATGAAGAGGCGGACATCATGCATTGGGGTCTCAGCCTCATCAACGAGAATCAGACGCTGTGGCTTGTAGATGGCAATCTGCTTCACCATCTCGGAACCGATACTGCCGGCTGCTCCCGTAATCAGAATGGTGCGACCGCTGAGGAGCTTTCCGATCGCATTCATATCCACTTCGATTTTGTCTCGTGGAAGAAGGTCTTCGATATCTACCTCGTGCATCATCTGATGACGGAGGTTTGACTTGCCGTCCCAGCTCTGTGCCTTCGGCATCATCATAATCTTGATGCCTTCTGCGGTAAGCCTGTCGATCATATCCTGCTTCTCCAGGAACTTCTCTGTAACCAGAGGGCTTACGAAGAGGGTCTTGACATTCAGCTTATGCATGATACCTATTAATGCTTCATCGTATGAATAGACTTCGCACCCCAACAGGAATCGACCTTTTATGTCTGTTTCTGACGTAGCAAACCCTTTCACTACATACTGCGATGGATGATCATTACGCATAGACTTTGCCAAGGAGATACCACCCTCTCTTACTCCGAGTATGAAAACCGGAGTCTTGGTGTCGGCTGAGAAACTGGAGTCGTACATATACTTCACGAGGATTCGCATCGTCCACATCTCTATCATGGAGATGAAGAGCATGACGACAATAGCCTCCGTGGTAAGCTCACAGCGGATACTGTCTGGCACCACCATGAGAAGAATGCTGTTCAGAATGAAACCGACGACGAGGGCTCCGGAAATGCGAAGCAGGTCAACGAATGACGAGTAGCGCATGATACCGGAATAGGTATGGAAGATTCGCATGCCGACTACGAAGAGTGGCAGGGAACAAATGAACGTGAGGAGATAGTTCCAGAAATGGGTAGCTATCACCTCGCCTCCTCCTGCGATATAGGTTGCAATCATTCCAGCCACTACGATAGCGATGCTGTCGAGTGCCATGATGCACCAATATGGCAGTGTAGCCTTAGAAAAATACCAATTCGTCAGTTTGTTTGCAAAAAGGGACACTTTGAGCTGATACAGCATCCCTGAGAATGGCTTCTTTTCTGAACCATTCTGATCTAATTTATCACTCATAAAATAATTCTGTATATTAGAAACTTTATCATTTATCAACCTTTAAGGTAATCTCATCAACAATAGTCAAGATGACCCTATTCTCTATTCTATTTTCTGTAAGAAAGCCTTGGGAATATATCCTGTCGTAACAGCACACAGCCCCTTGATACTCACATAAAGCTTATGATCTTTTTTGATGCGGACGACATAGCCTTCCGCTCCTTTCAAAGGACCTTCTATGACTCGGAACTTGTCGCCTTTGGTAAACTTCGGATTATACTCATCGTAAAAATCCAGTCCTTCAACACCAGAAGTTGCGACTATATTGAAGATTTTCACTTCACGTTCTGAAATTTTTGAAGGTTCTTTCAGGTTCTCAGAATTCTTTCCACGATAGAGCATCACTTTATTGAGAAATTTGCGTTCAATCTCTTCGGCTTCTATTCTCGTAGAACGAAAAAGAATGAGAGATGGCATAATGGGAACTTCCTTCACCAGTCTCTTTTTCTTATTCTTATCCCAATATTCTTGCTTCACATCATAAATGTGTTCTATCTCATTGGTAACGAAATAAGCTTTTATAGGCTTTCCTTTTCCAAAAAATATCTTGAATGCGTACCAACTCTTCTCGTTGTCTGGTTGTAACATTGTTTATTTTTTTCATTTTGGTCAGGATACAATTCTCATTCCCCCGTGTCGTGAAATCATGTTTCAAAACACTTGGCAAGAAAGGGTTGGTTAGTCTATCTCCGATACCGGAAACCTCTAATCACAGACGTACTCCTGACCCAAGAGCATGATAGTCTGCAACCCTTGGAATGATTAGCTATCCGATTCCTTTGTCTTAAAACCCTTCCCTAAATCACTCCATTTCTTCTGAATCTCTACATAAGAGACACAGAAAAACCGAAAACATTCGTTCTATCAACGACTTATCAGATTACAATCAAAATGATTGCTGAAAAATTGTTGATTTTCGTAGAAGAACATTAAATTTTTAACATACATAATTTGCTAGTTTCCAACTTTTTTCGTATTTTTGCAACGAGATTCTGTGTCTCTTATGTAAAGATTCAGAAAAATCGGTTCATTTTGGTTCATTTTGGTTCATTTTGCAAAAGCCCTCTTTTTATTCATTTTTACGGCTTATAGGACTGCCAGAATTTTAGCGTTTGCGTCATCCACTTCTGAGCTTTTAATGGAGCGGAGATAGATTTGTGTGGTGATTTCGGAATGATGCCCCAATGCCTCGCTGATGACCGAGATTGGGATCTGGTTGTCTCTTGCTGCCGTTGCCCAGGAATGGCGGGCGACATAAAGGGTGAGCTTGCCCTTGATTCCTATCTTAGCTCCTAACTTCCTGAGATGGTAGGAGATACGGGCTTCAGCATTGTGATACAGGCGTTTTTCATCTCGCTTTTTGTCAATAGTTTTACCCTGGCTTTTGTTCCCTTCATCAACAAGGAAAGGGAAGAGATAAGGTGAGGTGACGGTCTGCGCCTGATACTTTTCCAACAACTCCTGCATCTCCTTCTCCCATCGGATGGTGAGGCGTTGACCTGTCTTGCTTCTGGTGTAATGAAGATAGTCGTCCTTGAGGTCGGATTTGCGGAGGTGTGCCAGGTCAATGAATGAGATACCCCGCAGATAAAAGCTCATCAGGAATGCATCCCTCGCCACCTCTTCTTTGGGAGACAGTTCCTTGACCGACTCCAAATGTTTGATCTGGCTGACAGATTCTGTGGATATGGCTCTCTTGCGGGTTTGTGCAATACCGGTATAGACTTCCCTGAAGGGATACTGCTGTGGCGTCAGTCCCTTCGCCACGGCTTTGTTATAGGTGGCACGGAGGATGCGGAGATAGAAGGAACTGGTGTTGCTGCATACCTTCGCTGTATGATGCAGGTAAGCCTCATACGAGCGCATCACGTCTGCATCTATCTCACTCAGGGCGATGTCCTGGTTGTCTCGGTATCGCTTAAAGCTGTTGAGGGTTGCTCTATAATGCAGCGAGGTACGGTATTGCCCGTTCTTCATCAAAAGGGCGATAAGGAGGTTCATGAACTGGAATAACGACTCTGATACTTTCTTGTTTCTTGACATAATACGTATGTATTTTTGATGTTATTAAAAATGATAGGGACACCTCTGTCTCTATCAAAGAAACAAAGATGCCCCTATATATAAAGGTATCAGTTTTGAAAATGGACATTAAAGGGGGTAGGCTTCCACATTCTATGAGAGAAATGAGTACAAGGTGAACCCCTATTGTCCGCAAGCTTTCACCACGAAAAGAATAGAACTTTTCCCTCATAAAAGTTTGGTGGTATCATTTTTTTGTTGTAGCTTTGCAAATGAATTAATTCGATGACGCAATGGCAAGAAAATTATATCCTATAGGAATTCAGACATTTGAACGGATCCGCAAGGAGGATAAGTTCTATGTAGATAAGACGGAATATGTCTATCGTATGACACATACTGATGGAAAGTATTTCTTCTTGAACCGCCCACGCCGTTTCGGCAAATCGCTGCTGGTTTCCACCTTCAAAAGTTATTTCGAAGGAAAGAAGGAACTCTTTGAGGGGCTTGCCATCGAGAAGCTAGAGAAGGAGTGGAACGAGTATCCCGTGCTGCACTTCGACCTGAGCAAGGGTAAGCATATGGAGAAGGAGCAGCTGAATCGTTATTTTGTTGGATATTATTGAAAAGCAAGAGGCAAGGTTCGATTGCAAGAGCAATAGAATAGATGTTAATATTCGACTTGACGATTTGATAAATGCCGTTTATCAGAAGACTGGCAAGCAGGTGGTGGTGCTCATTGATGAATATGATGCTCCGCTGCTGGATGTGGCGCATGAAAAGGAAAAACTAGATGAGCTCCGTAACACGATGCGCAACTTCTATAGTCCTCTGAAGGGAAACGAGTCTATGCTTCGATTTGTCTTTATGACGGGCATCACGAAGTTTTCGCAGCTCAGCATCTTCAGCGAGCTGAACAACATCAAGAATGTGAGCATGGACGAGCCTTATGCCGGCATCTGTGGCATCACCAAGGAGGAACTGTTGACCCAGATGAGTGATGACATCGATGCTCTTGCCGAGCATCTGGAACTGAGCAGGGAGGAGACTATCCAGGAACTCAAAGACCATTATGATGGTTATCACTTCACTTGGCCATCGCCTGATGTCTTCAATCCTTACAGCTTGCTCAATTGCTTTGCTGATGGCAAGCTGAAGGCTTATTGGTTTGGATCCGGTACACCTACTTATCTGATTGAAAAAATGAGGGAGTTTCATGTGTTGCCATCGCAACTGGGAAAGGTAAGGGCTAAGGCTGCCTCCTTTGACGCTGCAACGGAAAGAATGACATCGCTCACTCCTCTGCTGTATCAGAGTGGCTATCTTACCATCAAGGACTACGAAAAGAAGATAGATGTTTATACGCTCGACTTTCCTAACAAGGAGATTGAGGTGGGACTGTTCGACAGTTTGTTGCCGGGCTACCTTGGATCGGGAATAGATATGGGTAGGGTTGTGATAGCTGACATTTCTTCCTATATTAATAGTGGTAAAATGGATGAAGCCCTGCAAATGCTGGCTGATTTCCTGGAAACCATTCCATATTGCGACAACACCAATTACGAGGGACATTACCAGCAGATGTTTTATATCATCTTTGCCTTGCTTACTGACTACAATATTATTGTGGAGCAGCACACGGCTAAAGGGAGAATCGACATCACGATGGAGACTGCCGACACCATCTATGTGATGGAACTGAAATTCAACAAGAGTGCCGAGGAGGCTCTCGCCCAGATAGAGGCAAGGCATTATGCCGATGCTTTCAAGATGAGCGGCAAGAAGGTGGTGAAGGTGGGCTTGAACTTCTCTGTCAAAGATGAGGCGAACATCCTTGAATGGGTGATTGCCTGACACTGAGGGGGAGGCCGTCCGAAAACTTAATTAGGGAAGCAAACAACTGAATTGAGCATTTTTTCTTTTGCTCTTTATAGTTAATTAACTTCGTATCTTCTTGATTCTCAATTATTTTATGTATCTTTGT
>OJKE01000436.1_pt1 | contig 18034 bp, 9 predicted proteins | sample 1596501 | NCBI WGS metagenome assembly OJKE01 (sample SAMEA4350125, study PRJEB24818) | metagenome | biome: human; feature: gut; material: faeces | place: Denmark | collected 2013-09
TTGGCTCGCACAAGATGCCCAGGTTGCTTCCACGACCTTGAATTGTGCATCTCGGTTCTCAACCTCTTTCAAGGTCTGTGTCTTGTGGAAAGAACGTTTCTTGAAGCCTCGGAGTTTTATCATCTCAGGAACAATATAAGCAGATATGTTAATATCGTGCTCTTGAAATACTTGTATGATTTGAGTCGGAGAAACATCAAGCCATCTTACGGAGTCATTCTGTGAAAGACCAGCTGTGCGATTTTGAACAATCTCATCGAACAGAGTCAAATATTCAGGATGCTCTTCCAATATAGGTTTGCGACCACCGCCTGAAGCACGGACAGACTTCTTGGGTAAAGTGGTCTTGTGCTTTAGCTCACGAATACCCTTGTATACGGTGTTCCTTGCTATGCGAATAGAGGCACACACGGCTGCAACACCATGTTTGCCTATTTGGATAGCTCTTGTGGCACAATATAGCCGACGCTGGCGTTCGTCTAATTGCTGGATGTATGTAAAGTCGGTCTTTGAAAAGACTTCTGCTAGAATTTTTGTATTCATTGTAACCGTCTGGAAATCAACTATAAAGATACAAGTTTTCTAGCAGATTAAAGAATATAATTAGTTAATAATCAACAAGTTAAATATTTAATTATGACAAAGAACAATTACAGAAAAAATGAAATATAGGAAGAGATTGGAACTCTATCTTTTGGTCATGTATCACTTCACAAAAGTAATACAAAAATGTACCAAGTTATTTTTTAATCATTACTTGAAGAGAAAATAAATAATAAAGGCTAGGTTCCCGATTCAGGGAAACCTAGCCTTTGTTTCTTATCTAGCCTTTGTTTTTATCCAGTTCCTTTTCTAGAATATCGGTGTGCCGATGCAGCCGTTAGGTGCCTGGATATGCAGCATCGCACAAACGGTGGCGGCAATATCCGTCATATAGTGAGGCTGGGCACTTTCGCCGTGCTGGATGCCCCAACCCATAAACAGGCAAGGAATATGGATATCGTATGGATTCCATGCTCCGTGGGTAGTTCCCTTGCTGCTGTAATATTCGTAGTGACCTGGTTTCAGTACAATCTGAACACCTCCGCTGCGCTCACGGTTGTAACCGTTGATGGCACGGAACTTCAGCTCTGCAGGAATGCTCTCTGTGGAGGTCTTCTCCATGTCGAAGGCATAGTGCACATCCTTGTCTTTCTTCAATCTATCTACCACAGCCTGCTTGATGGCTGCGTAATCCAAACCGAGTTCTTCGATGATATCTGTGTTGAAGAACACCTGGTAGTTCATGATGGTCTTCACGAGATCTTTGTCGGTATTGAACTTAGCTTTCAGAATCTGATTCAGCTCTTCTACCAATCCCTTTTTGTTCCAGATGCCGGCAGGGATTCGCTGATCCTGCAGGAAGGTAGCGTTGTTCACGCCTCCATGGTCGGCGGTGAGGAAGGTGAGATAATTTCCCTTGCCCACGGTCTGGTCGAGATAAGCGAAGAAATCTGCCAAAGCCTTATCTAATCTAAGATAGCAATCTTCTGTTTCGATGGCGTTCACTCCCACCTGATGACCGATGTAGTCGGTGCTTGAACAGCTGATGGTCAGCAGGTCAGTATCTGTGTTTCTACCCAGGTTCTCGCCTGCGATGGCTGCCTTGGCAATATCGAAAGTCAGGTTGCAGCCGAATGGGGTACTGCGGAGAATCTTGTAGCCATGCTTTTTATATAAGGTAGGCAGATCGAGTGGCAATACAGCCTTTTCGCCTTCAACAATTCCATTCTCGTAGTTGTTGTCATCGCTGGTGCTCTCCTTGTAGGAATCGATAGGGTAGAGCGTCTCCCATTTCTTGGAAAGATACTTGTTTGGGAGTTTCTGCTTGTTGAACTTGTTCACCCACTCTGGCAACTTATCCATATAGAAAGTACTGGTGATGAACTTACCCGACTTGTCATCAAACCAGAAAGCGCCATTGGCGTGATGGCCCGCAGGGAGGATGGATGCTCTGTCTTTCAAGGCTACACCAATCACCTTAGAGCGGTTGTTGGTAGCCAGACGGAGTTCATCGCCGATGGTGGTTACCCACAGATTGCGAGGCGACATCTTGCCCGCCTTGCTGTCAGAGCCCACAGGGTTCACGGTATCATCAGCAGTACAGTACACAACCTTTCCATCCTTCACGAAGTTATTTCCTGCAATTCCGTGGATAGAAGGCACGGAACCGGTCCAGATAGAAGTGTGTCCGATGGCTGTAACCGAAGGGATATAAGGAATCTTGCAGTTTTCTACGCTGAATCCTTCGCCGAGCATTCTCTTGAATCCGCCTTCGCCGTAGCGGGCGTAGTAGCGATAGAGATAATCCCATCGCATCTGGTCAATAACGATGCCTACAACGAGCTTAGGGCGTTGAGGCTGAGCCTGTGCGATGCCGCAGAAGCAGCAGAGCACGAAGATGAGTTTGATAATCTTATTCATAGTCAAAATGTCTTTTTTATACATAACCATTCAGTATTGTATATTGCAATTCGGTTGCAAAGATACAACTTATTTTGGTATTTAACGATAAAAAAGACGATTTTTACCCAAACTTCTCATGGCGTTCAATACAGCCAGTACCGTAACACCTACATCGGCAAAGACAGCCATCCACATGGTACCGAGACCAATGGTGGCGAGAATCAGTACGGCAACCTTCACTCCGATGGCAAATATCACGTTCTCGTGAGCGATATGAATGGTTCTTCTGGCTATCTTCACGGCAAGGGCAATCTTTCTAGGGTCATCATCCATCAGTACTACATCGGCAGCTTCGATGGCTGCATCGCTTCCAAGTCCACCCATGGCAATGCCCACATCGGCACGTTTCAATACAGGGGCATCGTTGATACCGTCGCCTACGTAAGCGAGCGTCTTGCCTGCCGGTTTTGTCTTCAGCAGTTGTTCTACATGCGAAACCTTGTCGGTTGGCAGCAGTTCTGCGCGGCATTCGTCCAGTCCCAGTTTGTGGGCAACATCTTCTCCCACTTCTCTGCGGTCGCCCGTCAGCATTACCGTTTTCTCTACTCCCAGTTCTTTCAGCTCTCTGATGGCATGGGCGCTTCCTCCCTTAAGGGTGTCGTTGATCACAATATGTCCCGCGTACTTGCCATCAATGGCGACGTGGATGATGGTTCCCACCTGGTTGCAGTCGTGCCATTGGGCACCGATGCTTTCCATCATCTTCTTGTTGCCCACGCAAACCACCTTGCCGTTCACTTTGGCACGGATACCCTGTCCTGCAATCTCCTCTATATCGGTCACCTCGCAGCCATCCGTTGCTTCTTGAGGGAAGGCAGTACGCAGGGCTGCTCCGATAGGATGAGTGGTGAAATGCTCGGTATGAGCTGCCAGATGAAGCAGGATTTTCTCCTTGTCAGAATATTCGCCAATATGTACATTATCTGCATCATGGGATGAATGGTCTGGGCAGGAAGCATCTGCATGAACAGCTGCCACGGCAAACTCTCCATGGGTCAGAGTTCCGGTTTTGTCGAACACAACGGTTCCCACCTTGGCTAAAGCATCCATATAGTTGCTGCCCTTGATGAGAATACCGTTCCGGGATGCTCCGCCGATGCCGCCAAAGAAGGTGAGGGGCACGCTGATGACCAGAGCGCATGGGCAGGAAACTACTAGGAATATCAGGGCGCGGTTGAGCCATAATGGGAAGTTCTCGCCAAAGGTTCCTTCACCTACGATTCCTGTTGCTGCCAGGAATGGAGGAATAACCGCCAGGGCAATGGCTGCGAAAACAACGATAGGAGTATAGACTCGGGCAAAACGGGTGATGAAAGCCTCGCTCTTCGACTTGTTCTTGTCTGCACTCTCTACCAGCGCAATAATCTTGGATACGGTACTTTCGCCAAAACTCTTGGTGGTGCGTACACGAACCACTCCCGACAGGTTGATGCATCCAGACATGATAGTATCGCCTTCGTTCAAATCCCGTGGCATACTTTCTCCCGTCAGGGCAACAGTATTCAAGGCTGAATTGCCCTCAATGACAACGCCATCCAGAGGCACTTTCTCTCCCGGACGGATTACAATCGTTTCTCCAATCTTTACATCTTCAGGAGAAACGATCTCTACCTTTCCGTTTCTTTCAACATTCGCCACGTCTGGTCGGATATTCATCAGATGCGAAATACTGTCGCGGCTCTTTCCTTCCGCATATCCTTCGAAGAGTTCGCCCACCTGAAAGAAGAGCATCACGAAGACTGCCTCTGGAAATTCTGTGTCTGATCCAGGAAAGAATCCGATGCAAAGGGCTCCGATGGTAGCGATAGCCATCAGGAAGTTTTCGTTAAACATATCGCCCTTGGCAATACCTTCTGCAGCTTCGCCCAGCGTCTCGTGTCCTATTAATAAATAAGGAATGAGATAGACGAGTAGTAACTGCCAGGTAGCCAGGTCGTAATTCTTTTCGATGAAAACAGCGATGACCAGGAGGATGATGGTAGCTCCAATCAGAAAGAGTTTGGATTTCAAACCGCCTTCTTCATGATGATGGTGGTGGCAACCGCACCCCTGGTGCTCATGTTCTTCTGTGGAGCATGAGCAGTCATGATTGTGCTCATGATGATGTTCGTGAGAATCTTCACAATGGCATTCATGATGATGTTCGTGAGAAAGTTTCATTTCTTCCATAATTTTGCAATACTTTTAGTTCTATATACCCCGGAACATTCAGTTCCTTTTTCTATTTCGGTTGCAAAATTACGAAAAGGTTTCTGCAACTTGGTTGCAAAAGTCCAAATCGCCCTCTTAATGTTTTTTTGTTTACGCAAAAACAAATAGACCAAATTCAAGCAAACCAGCAACGAAAAAAGCAGTTAAGCTATTTCTGCTTAACTGCTTGATTTTCAAAGTGGACCAGCTAGGGCTTGAACCTAGGACCTCCAGATTATGAGTCTGTTGCTCTAACCAACTGAGCTACAAGTCCATTGAATTTTTATCAAATTCGAGTGCAAAGATACTAGATTTTAGGCAAATAACCAAATAAAATCTTAAAAATTTTCCTTGAATCAGAAAAATAGCGTATCTTTGCACCAAATTATGTGCGCACACGTGCGTATGTACTTATTAATCGTACAAAAGAAAAGTATTTCTATTCAGAAATGGACATAGACAAAAACAAAAGAATCGGTCTTACCGACGAACAAGTAAAACAGAGTAGGGAACAGCATGGCAAGAACGTGCTCACCCCTCCTCAACGTACCTCATTATGGAAACTGTATTTGGATAAGTATCGCGATCCGATAATCCAGATACTCCTCGTTGCGGCTTTCGTTTCCCTTATCCTCGCTTTCATCGAAAAGAATTTCATGGAGACCATTGGTATCTTCGTGGCAGTTTTCCTTGCTACTACCGTGGGCTTCTACTTTGAGCGCGATGCGGCTAAGAAGTTTAATCTGCTTACGGCGCTCAGCGAAGAGCAGCCGGTAAAGGTGCGCCGCAATGGTAAGGTGATGGAGATTCCACGCCACGATGTGGTGGTGGGAGATGTGGTACTCGTGGAAGTGGGCGACGAGGTGCCTGCCGATGGCGAACTCATCGTCTGCAACGACCTGCAGATTAATGAATCTACCCTTACGGGTGAACCCGTTACCGAGAAATCTCTGGAAGGCGGTGGCGATGGAGCCTATCCACGCAACGTCATCCTCCGTTCTACCATGGTGATGAATGGCAGGGGCGAGTTCGTGGTTACTGCCGTGGGCGATGCTACCGAGATTGGTAAGGTGGCAAAGAAATCTACCGAACAGACTTCGGTGGAAACACCGCTTCACATGCAGCTCGATAAGTTGGCAAAAATGATTTCCAAGGTAGGCTCCGTGGTATCTGTGGCAGCCTTCTTCATCTTCCTGATTCACGATATCCTCACCAACCCGGCATGGGGCGGCAAGGATTATTTCTATATGGCAGAAATCGTGCTGAAATACTTCATGATGGCTGTTACCCTGATTGTGATGGCGGTGCCGGAGGGATTGCCGATGGCGATTACTCTTTCCCTGGCGCTCAACATGCGAAGAATGCTGAAGTCGAACAATCTGGTGCGCAAGCTCCATGCCTGCGAAACCATGGGTGCCGTTACCGTGATCTGTACCGATAAGACCGGTACGCTTACCCAGAACAAGATGCAGGTGAGCGCCCTGGAACTCAAGCAGGGCGATGAGGCGCTGCTCGATACTGCCATCGCCCTCAACTCTACAGCCGAGTTGAATGACGGCAAACCTATCGGAAACCCTACCGAGTCGGCTCTCCTGCTCTGGCTCGATGCCCAGGGCAAGGATTATGAAGAACTCCGCAAGCAGGTGAACGTGCTCAAGCAGTTGCCTTTCTCTACCGAGAGAAAGATGATGGCAACCTTGGCAGAAGTTGATGGCGAGACCTATCTCTTCGTGAAGGGTGCGCCTGAAATCGTGATGAAGAAATGCATCATCGAAGATAGAATGCTGAAACAGACTGCCGAAGAACTCGACGAGTGGCAGCATAAGGCAATGAGAACCCTGGCGTTCGCCTATAAGAAGATAGAAACTTCTATCATGAGAACATCGAGAACCTCTACTGCCGAAGTGGTAGCACTTCTCGATGCCAATGACCTTCAGTTGCAGGCCATTGCAGCCATTGCCGATCCTATCCGTCCGGATGTTCCTGCCGCCGTGCAGGAGTGCCGCCATGCGGGTATCGAAGTAAAGGTGGTTACGGGTGATACGGCTGCCACCGCCTTGGAGATAGGCAAGCAGATAGGTGTCTTCGAAGATGAACCTGAGAATATCGGAGCAGATGGCTCCATGACTTCGCTCGACCAGCAGATGATTACGGGCGAACAGTGGGAGGCACTTTCTGATGAAGAGGCTTACGAACGGGCAAAGGATATCCGAGTGATGAGCCGCGCCCGTCCTACCGATAAGCAGCGACTGGTGGCTATGCTCCAGAAGCGTGGCGAGGTGGTTGCCGTAACAGGCGACGGTACCAACGATGCTCCGGCACTTCACTATGCCCACGTGGGCTTGTCGCTGGGTTCGGGAACTTCCGTGGCTAAGGAGGCTTCGGATATGACTCTGCTCGATGATTCCTTCAAGTCTATCGCCAACGCCGTGATGTGGGGTCGTTCGCTCTATCGCAACTTGCAGCGCTTCCTCTTCTTCCAGTTGGTAGTAAACGTGGCAGCCCTCCTGCTGGTGCTTGGCGGCTCTGTCATCGGAACTGAAATGCCGTTGACGGTTACCCAGATTCTCTGGGTGAACCTCATTATGGATACCTTTGCAGCCCTGGCGCTCGCCTCATTGCCTCCATCTCACGAGGTGATGAAGGAGAAACCACGCAAGGCATCCGATTTCATCATCAACAAGAGCATCGGTTTCGGCATTCTGTTCTGCGGCATCGTCTTCTTCCTTGTGATGTTCGCCCTGCTGGTTTACTGCGAGCGCAGAGGCAAGGGTGGAGTAGATGTGCATGAGCTGACCATGTTCTTCACCACTTTCGTGATGATACAGTTCTGGAACCTCTTCAATGCCAAGGCGCTGATGAGTCATCACACCGCCTTCCGCCATTTCCTGAAGGATAAGGGAATGATTCTGGTGCTTGTACTGGTATTGGTGGGGCAGTGGATCATCGTCACCTTTGGTGGCGAAATGTTCCGCACCACCCCATTGTCGCTCCACGAGTGGCTGCTCATCATCGGTTCCACCTCTGTTGTGCTCTGGGTGGGCGAGCTGTGGAGAGGCTTCAAGAGAATGATAGCAAAGAGAAGATAATCCAATGATATCATCTTAAGATATAATTCAGGATTCTTCTTTAGATATAAATGATATAAGATAGAATGAATACAATATATTACAATGATACCGTTCAGTTGCAGCCTTGTGTGGCAACCATCGGTTTCTTCGACGGGGTGCATCGGGGACATCAGTTCCTGATTCATCATCTCGTAGAGACGGCACGAAAGGATGGCTTGCAATCCACCGTCATCACCTTCGATGCGCATCCCCGCAAGGTATTGCAGGCGGATTACCAGCCGGAGATGCTGAGTACGCTCGATTCCAAGCTGCTGCTGCTTTCGAAGACGGAAGTGGATAACGCCGTGGTGCTGCATTTCGACAAGACGATGGCTGCCATGTCGGCAAGAGAGTTTATGCAGCAGGTGCTCCACGACCATCTCAACGTAAGGAAACTCTTTATCGGCTATGACCATCGCTTCGGTCACAACCGCGAGGAGACTTTCGAGGATTACGTGCGCTATGGCAAGGAGATGGGCATCGAGGTAATCAGGAACGAGGCCTTCCAGATAGACGGCATCAACATCTCTTCTTCCGTAATCCGCTCTTTGCTGAAAGAGGGAGAAGTGGAGATGGCAGCCCAGTGCCTCGGTTTCCCTTATACCCTCATCGGAAAGGTGGTGAACGGATTCCATGAAGGCAGAAAGCTCGGCTTCCCTACAGCCAATCTCGACATCTCGCACTTCGGACAGATGATTCCTGCCCCTGGCGTCTATGCCGTAAAGGTAAGACTGGAGAACTCGGTGGTATGGAAGCGGGGAATGATGAATGTGGGCAACCGTCCTACTTTCAATGGCAAGCAGATAACGCTGGAGACGCATATCTTCAATTTCGATGGCGACATCTACGACCAGCTCCTGCTGGTAGGCTTCGTGAAGCGAATAAGGGGCGAACAGAAGTTTGACGGTCCCGAGGAGTTGGCGGCGCAACTAAAGGTGGATGAGCAGACCGTGCTGGATCTCTTCGAAAAGGAAGCGAAATGATAGCAAGAATGCTATTAACTATAAAACAGTTAATTATAAACTATAAAAGCAATGGCAAAGATTAATTTAAAGAGAGGTTTGACGGATGTAGTCCTCTACCTTATTATATTTATAGTAGTACAAATCATCATGATGTATGCCGGCGCAGGAATCTGGGCAGGCATCAAGGGTGAAAGTTATCAGGCAACGCTTCAGGCAGTAAGTACGGGCGGCAACGCCATTCTTACGGCGCTTGTTCAGGTGTTCAGCAGTGTCATCACCCTCATCATCTTCCTGAAGACGAAGTGGACGCCGCTTACCCGCAGTTATCTGCTTTCCAAGCCTTGGGGCACGCTTCTCTGGGTGGCATTGTTCTCCCTGGGAACCATCATCCCCCTGTCGTTCCTCTATGAGCAGCTGGGCATCGAGATGGATGAGAATACCCAGCAGATATTCACCTCGCTGATGAAGGAGCCTTGGGGCTATGTAGCAATCGGCATCCTGGCGCCTCTTGCCGAAGAGGTCGTGTTCCGTGGAGCCATCCTTCGCACCCTGCTGGGCATCATGAGCAAGAAGAACCATTGGGTTGCCATCATGATTTCCGCAGCCATCTTCGGAGTGGTTCATGCCAACCTGGCACAGTTTGTCAATGCCCTTCTGATGGGCTTGCTCCTGGGTTGGATGTATTATCGCACCGGCAGTCTTGTTCCGGGCATCCTGCTCCACTGGGTGAACAATACGATGGCGTATGTACTTGCCAATATCATGCCGCAGAGCGACGGCAAGCTCATCGACCTCTTCCATGGCGATGAGAAGACCGTATATTACGCTGTAGGCTTCTCTCTCTGCATCATGATTCCAAGCTTCATACAGATGATTATCAGATTAAAGAAAGCAAAGGCATAACACAAAAAAGGCTGCTCCCTCATCACCGAGGGGGCAGCCTTTTTTTATAGTCAACATAGACGGCTGGTAGAATTATTTGCTGAATGTAATGTTATCTACGTGGTCGTTCACGTAGATATTCGCCATATCTGCGGTCTTGTACCATTTTGGCTTTCCCGGCATATCATCTGAAATCACCTTGCCGTTGATGGTGAAGTTCTCGAAGTGGATGTTCTTCACCTTGCGGCTCTCGTCGTAACCGGCAATGATGCCCATGTTAGGCTGCTCACCGGTATAGGCGATATTGCGGAGGGTGATGTCCTCGATGCCACGGCCTGGGGCAGAACAGTACTTCTTGTTGAAGCATACGCGCATGTTGAAGAGCATTCCCTTGCGGATGTTTTCGATGCGGAAGTTCTGGAAGGTGACGCCCTTTACCAGGATGTTGTCGCCATCGTTGATGCCGATGCAGCCCTGATAGTCTATCTGGTTCTCGGCATGCTCCAGGATGTCGATGTTATCGTAGAGCACGTTGGTGATGTCTTCGTTCTCTGGAGTCTCGCTGTGCAAGCCTATCATAATAGGATGAGCCACGTCTGCCCACATGACGAAATCCTTGATGGTGATGTTCTTGCAACCGCCATGATAGTTCTTGCGGGTGCAGTAGATGGTGGAGCAGTCGTCGCTGGTACGTGCAAAGAGATGTTCCTGGTAGATGTTGTTGCTGGCAAAGATGTTGAAACCATCGCCCCAGCCATACCAACTCATCACCTTGGCATTCTTTACGGTTACGGAATCGCTGCCGCCGATAGGCAACTGGGTGGTGAGAGGACCGTCGATATAGACGTTCTTGCTGTATCTCACCATGATTCCTTCGTGGTGTCCTGGCATTACGATGCCGTGACCGAGAATCTTGACATCTCTTGAGCCATAGGTGGATAACCAACCCTTGATGACGGCTCCGTTATCAATGAAAACAGTCTTGCCTGATGCGATGTGAATGGAGTCACCCTTGAAGTCGTGGATGCCTGGCCCGAAATACATCAGATCTTTCTTCTTTTTTACCTTAGGTTTTTCTAAAATGTTGTCTGCGAAGATTTGGAGATTCTGGTAGATGTTGCCGTTGATTTCTACGGAGAGGTAGCGAGGGCGGTCGAGAGAGAATGTTAGCGTATTGCCCTCTTGCTTAGCCTCTGTTCCGTAGGAAATCGGACGGATTTTATAACTTTTGATATCCTGAGCAATGCTCTTTACCTGTATTTCAACTTTACCTTCGAATTCAAACTTAGCCACGGATGTGATTTCGGCATTGTGCTTGGCATCAGCGACTCTATCCACCTTGAAGGCATAAGTGTCTATGTCCTTCCATTCACCGCCAGTGGTGCGGGCTTTTACCTCGAAGTCTTTCTTGAGTTCGATGCCGGCTGGAGCCTTGGCTATTACCAGACGGTTATTCGCCGCCGTATGCCTCTTGGCTGTCATCGATAGGGTGGTGAGGCACAGCATTAGTGTTGTTAATATCTTCTTCATATAGAAAGAGTATTTCTTGGATAATATACTTGTTTTTATCATAAATGAAAATCTCCGTTCAAAAGTCTTGAATGTACGTTCATAAGTATTGAATGTGTATTCAGAACTTTTGAACATAGGTTCAATGCTTTTGAACGAAGAATTCCCTTAACCCTAGAGAAATTTCTCTCTAGGGCTTTTTTATTTTTCCATTCGTCGCGTTGTGATTTTACCAGCCTGGGTTCTGTGTCAAAGCTGGGTTCAGACGAATCTGCTGCAATGGGATGGCGTCGAGATAGTCGCGCTGGGTCCAATGCAGGTTCTCTGCGAGTACTGCGATGGTGCGGCCATAGTCTGGATCATCCTTGCTTACGCCGGCACTCTCATCATACAAACCATACTGGGTAGGATACTTCTCTGGGTAGTAGCAAGGCTCGCCGAAGTACTGGTTGTCGTTACACTTGTTGTTGGTGTAAGCAGTATTCAATACGTGGCGACCCAGCTTCTGTCCGCGGAGGTTGATCTGTGCGATACCCCAACGCTTCAGGTCATTCATGCGGAAGCCTTCTCCGAAGAGTTCGCAAGCACGCTCACGGCGAATCTCATCGAGCATGGTCATCTTGTGGCAGACGGTCTTGTTGGTCTTGTAATCCCACCATCCTGCATCCCATACATCCTTGATGAGGGCATTGGTGAGGTGAGCTACACGGGCACGGTCGCGGAGCAGATTGATGGAGATGTCAAGGTCGGCATCAGAAATCAGACCATTGCCCAGCTCGCAGGTTGCCTCGGCATAGTTTAGATATACCTCGGCAAGGCGAAGGATAGGCCAATCAGGTGACTCCGTCTTGTCTGCACGGGTTCCTTCCGGATTGTACTTGCGGCAGCCGTATCCATAGAACGTGGTATTGCCACGGAGACTTGGATGGAACACACCACGAACGCTGGAGTAAGCAGGATCTGACGAGTCGTATTCATCATTGTTCTTTACAATTAATGGCTCTGGATAAGGTTTGCCGTCAGCCTCAGTATGAGGAGTGCTGTATTCCGGGCGGTTGCCCCAGCTTACACGGTCAGGACACCAGGTGCTGCCTACGAATCGGTAGTCGCGGTTGTGGTACTCGCCTGCAAAGGTTCCCCATCCCTCAAACTCTGGGTTGTTCTGGGCGTCCTTCATGTCGCCTGTGTAACTGATGCGGATAGGCAATCCGTTGCGGCAGAGGAATGACTCGCCAAACTGGGTGCTGATGCCCACGCCCTGCCAGGTCTGTACGGTATGACCGATGTTCTTGCCCACGCGCTTCAAGTCGTAGTCATATTTTTTGTAGATGATGAACTCCTTGTTGGTGCTCTTTCCCTTTCCCCAAGGGTTGGATACGTTGCCACCCTTGTCGTCTATATTAAAGAGGTAGTAGTAACTCAGCGAGTCGCACTCGTTCCAGAGGGCATAAGTGCCATTGTTCTTTGCCTCGTCCATCACCGCCTTCGACATGTTCTTTGATTCGGTCAGCATGTCGGTAACAGATGGATAACCCTGAGGCTTGGCTGTACCTGCACCCTTCTCGGTGCCGTCACCATCCAGGTCGTAGTTGATGGTTGGTACGTATTTCTCCCAAGTTGCCTCATAGAGAAGTACTCTTCCCAGGTAAGCCTGAGCAGCCTCCTTGCTGATGCGTCCCTTGTCGGCAGCAGCGATGGCTGTCTCCTTAGGGAGAAGTTCGATGGCTTTGCGGAGGTCGGCTACCAGGAAGTTGAATACCTCGTAGCGGCTCTTTCTAGGACCATAGAGTGCCTCGTCGTTTACATCGAGTACATGGTCGATGACAGGTACACCGCCAAAGTGCTGCAATAGTTCGAAGTAAGCCATGCCACGGAAGAAGTAGGCTGTACCTACCGAGGCATTGATGGCTTTCTTGTCGCCGGTGTATTCATCTGCCTTTTTCAGCAGGATGTTGTATTGGCGGATGTTCTTGTAGTTGTCGTTCCAGTTTCCGCTGCTCTCTGGAGCAGAACCGCCGCCATTGGAACCGAGACCTGTGATGTCGGTACCGCCGTCCCACTTATTGTAGTCCCAACCACCCATCAGGTCAACAAAGCGGTCGGCAGCCTGCTGGAACTGGGTTGCATTCTTGAATGCGATGGCTTCGGTAGCTGCTGATAGAGGTTCCTTTTCGAGGAAGTCGCTACAGGAGGTCATGCCTGCTACGAGTGCTGATGCCATCAACAATTTTGTTATATTTGATTTCATAATTGTTTCCTTTTAAAATAATTGTTTCTTTTCTTCACTTTAGAACGTCAAGTCGACACCGAATGTGATCTGGCGGCTGAATGGGAAGGTATTGTTGGATGCCTCACCATATTCTGGATCGTATCCATCCTTTACCTTGGTCCACTCCCAGAGGTCATCGCCAGAGAAGTAAACTCTCAGCTTGTTGATGCCAGCCTTTGAGGTCCATGCCTTTGGCAGGGTATAGCCTACAACGAGTGACTTCAGACGGATGTACTTGTTGTTCTGTACGCTCACGTCCTTGTTCTGATAGTTCCACCTGTTGAAGGCCGCGTCGCGAGAGGCTATGGCATATTCGGCATTCGGGTTTTCCTCGCTCCACATCTTGCCCATGAAGGATACATTCTGTCTTGTATAGTTTACAACCCATGGTGCATACATATTACCTGTGCGCAGAATCTTCTGCTTGCCGATGCCCTGGAAGAACATGTTGAAGTCGATACCCTTCCACTCCAAGCCTCCCTTGATACCGAAGGAAAGACGTGGGGCTGCATCGCCTGCATAGTAAATATCATCACGGGTGATGACACCATCACCATCGAGGTCAACCACCTTGCGGGCTCCAGGACGGAGGGTATTGGTCTTCTGCTTACCGGGAGCTGGGAGGATGTTGCCTTCCTTTGGACCTGTGTGGTCAGCGTTCCAATAATATTTATCGTAGTATGCATCTACTTCTGCCTGATTTTGGAACAGTCCGTCGGTCTTATATACGTAGATGGAATTGCGAGGCTTGCCTATCAGTCTGTTGGAGTTCAAACCTGCGTTTGGCACATTCTCGTTGTTGGTGAGTTTCTTCACCTCAGAGCGGGCATCTGCAAGGTTGAAGCCAACATTGTACTTCACTTCGCCAATCTTGTCGTGCCAGTTGAGGGCAAACTCCCAACCGCGGGCACCGAACTTACCATCGTTTATCTTAGGGGCGCTGGCTCCGAGTACCTGAGGATACTCTACGCTGATAAACATACCCGTATTGTTCTTGATGAAGTAATCGAACGATCCACTCAAGCGGTTGTTCAACAAAGTGAAGTCGAGACCGAAGTTATGGCTGTCGATAGTCTCCCAACTGCGCTGGTCGCTAGTCATTCCGTCAATCCATAATGTGGTATGTGCGCTTGGGTTGATGCCCAGGATAGTGCTTCCTGTAGAGAGAGTAGCGAAACGCTCGTAGTTGCCAATGCCTTCCACGCTGCCGGTCTTACCATAGTTGTAGCGCAGCTTCAGGTCGTTGAGCCAGGTAAGGCTCTTCATCCACTTCTCGCCAGAGATGCGCCAGTAGCCTGATACTGAGTAGAAGTTTTTCCAGCGCTGGTTGGTTGCCAGCTTGGATGAACCATCTCGGCGGCCCAGAAACTCGACAGCATAGCGATTGTCGTAATCGTAGTTCAGACGGGTAATGTAAGATACCAATCCCCATGAATTCTTTCCACCGCCTGCGCCATTGTTGTCGCCACCCTGGAACATATCCAAGTCTTCCAGACCTGAACCCTCGAAGAGAGGTCCCTTGTTTCTGGATGCGGAGAGACCTTTGTAGGTTTCCTGTTCTGCGGTCATACCCAGCATGGCTGCCACGTTGTGTACGTTGGCAAAGGTGTTCTTGTAGTTGAGCATGGCGCTGAGGTTCATGTTCTCCCAACGTTTGTTAACCTGATCCATGCTGCCAGGACTCTTCTTGTTACCTGTAGGAGTACCAACCCAGTCGTAATACTGCACCTTATAATAGGTATGCTGACTGTTCTCTTCTACCATCTTGTAGGCAGCGTTACCAGTCAGGGTCAGTCCCTTGAGCAGCTTGTGGAAGTCGTAAGTTCCCTGCACGTTGCCACGCAAGGTGGTAAGATAGTAGTGATAGGTACCACCATTGAGCAAACCGCCGACAGGATTTCTGCTTCCAGAGAAGGTATCGTATGGGTCGCCGTTCTCATTGTAGATAGGCCAGAACCACTGGTCCATCCATCCCTGTCCCAGGTCTTGTGAAGGAGTCTGACGATGACGCTTCTCGTAGGCGATATTTGTAGAAAACTTCAAGTCTTCTGTTGCCTTGTAGTCGGAGTTGAGTCGGGCACTCCATTTGCGTTGACCGTCGTAAGCTGGTTTCAGCTGTGATTGTGCGCTCTCATATCCCAGGGAGAGGTTGTAGCCGAATCGCTGGTCTGCACCCGAGATGTTGACATTGTGCTTCTGCGAATTAGCTTGTCCGTAGAGGGCATCCATCATATTCTGGTTGGTATCCCAGCGCTCTATCTTGTTACCATTGCGCAGAGTCAGTATCTTGCCGGCACGGAGCGCATTGAAGAGCTTCTCACCCTTATAGACGGTAGGGTTGCCGGTCTCAGGATCGATATCGGTTTCGTCGAGAGTTGGACCGCCGAAGCTGTTGAATATCCACCAGTTGATGTTCTTGTGGATAGTCTCTGGATCTGTAGCGCCGGAATTAACCTTGGCATCGTTATACTGAGCCTCGTAAAACATATCCAGCCATTCGCTAGTGTTGGTCAATGGCGACTGGATACCATCGATGGTACGGCTGAAGGAACCATGATAGGAAATCTGTGCCTTGCCCTCCTTGCCACGCTTGGTGGTAACAAGGATAACGCCGCTGGCAGCACGTGAACCGTAGATGGCTGCAGAAGCATCCTTCAATACGGAGATGTTCTCAATATCGTTGCCGTTCATAGAGTTCAACTCGTCGATGGAACCCGTAACACCATCAATGATGATGAGTGGAGAGGAGTTGCCGTTGATGGAAATATCACCACGAATCTTGAAGGCTGCACCCTCGGCACCCGGACGGGTAGAGGTACGGGTAACGGTCAAACCGGGAATCTCACCCTGAAGGGCTACGGCTGTAGAAGAAACGGAGCGGTCCTTGAATACTTCCTCACCCTTGATCTGGGTGATGGCAGAGGTAAGGGAGGCCTTCTTCTGCTGACCGTAACCTACTACCACAACATCCTGTAAGGCATTGTTATCCTCAGAGAGTGTAATTTTGAGATTGCCACCCTTAGGATTCTTGAGGGTCTGAGTCTTGTAGCCAATATATGAAATCTCTACATTTCCATTGGCGTTAGTGAGTGTAAACTTGCCATCGATATCGGTGACGGTACCATTCTTGCTACCTTTCACTCTTACCGATGCGCCGATGACAGGCTCACCGTTTTGGTCAACTACAATACCCTGTATGGTATTGCCCTTTTGCTGTTGGATGCTCATGCTGAGCGTCTCCGCTGCAGAAACCTGAAGCGATGGGCTTGCTGCCAAGCACAACATCGGCAAAACTAAAAGCTGTTTCTTCATCTTTCTTATAGGTTTGAATGTTTATAATTTCGTTTTATTTTGCCTTTGGTACGTATGTGCTGCAGAATATACTTACGTAAAAAGCAAAAAAATGTGTCTTTTTCTAAAAAACTTTTGGTGTAGTTTGGAAAAACTAGTATCTTTGCAGTATTCAATTCATCAGAAGGGTGGATATCCTTTTGCCATCTTAAAGATAAAAACAATAATAACGACAAGATGAAAGCATTGCGTCTATACATAATATTCATAGTACTTTTCGTTGGCCATCTCCTGGCTAGCGCCCAGTCTTCTTTTCGCCTGATCAATACAGCCAATGGGCTGCCGGATGATGAGGTGAAGGCTCTCTTCTGGACTCCTGACGGAAGGTTGGGTGTCAGAACATCCTCCAGTCTTTCCTTTTTCGATGGCTGCACCTTCCATTCGGTTCCTCCGATGGGTGATGAGGGGTATGCTGCTGATTATGTATCGGCGTTATCCACGGCGTATGTGGATGCCCGACAGCGGGTATGGATCAAGGAACTGGGAAAGTTTCTCGTGTTTGATTTAACGAAGGATGCCTACGTGCGGGATGTCAAGGGCTTGCTGGCTTCGATGGGCATTAAGGAAAAGGTGCGTGATGTCTTCATCGATTCGGTGAAAGACCTATGGTTTGTCACCGCATCGGGAAAGATGCTGATGGTGAAGGCTTCTAAATTGGGAGAAGCTGAAAATCAATGCCGACAGATAAAGATAAGAACCGGAGGATTGCGTGATGTCTGCAACTTCAATGGAAACCACTGGTTCCTTTATGCAGATGGCTGGGTGAAGGGTATGAATGCATCCATGACCAAGACGATTTCTTCCGAGCGGGTTTGGCTGGGAGAGGTGCCTGTACGCGACTTCATGCAGTTTGCACAGAACAAGCATCAGCTTTGGCTGATGTGGAACCACGGCGTGGCTTCCTATCAGCCTTCTTCGACTGCCACCCATCATTGGCTGCATCGGTATGAGAATCAAGCGGCAGCGTTGGTTGTGCTCAGTATTGCAGAAGATGGAACGGCGTATGCCAGCATCCGACAGGCAGGTCTTCTGACCATCGCTCCCAATGGCAAAACCTCTCTTCTTTCTGAAATTCATACCTTGGATGGCGAGACCTTGATAGATGATATCCAGGGCATCGCCTGTAGGAGGTCACTGAAAAAGGTACCCGTTTAAAGTTGCATAGTTTGTTTTTGAACTTTAATTCTTGTCCAAGAAGCATTTCATCTTTAAAAAGTGGAATACTTTTTTGGACAGGAATATAGCCCCAAATA
>OJKE01000439.1_pt1 | contig 17891 bp, 17 predicted proteins | sample 1596501 | NCBI WGS metagenome assembly OJKE01 (sample SAMEA4350125, study PRJEB24818) | metagenome | biome: human; feature: gut; material: faeces | place: Denmark | collected 2013-09
ATGTCCTGTCGGATAGAAGTATGTGAGAAAGCACGGAAAAATGACAATAAGAATGGCATATGAAATGGTCATGCCCTATCATCTTCATATGCCATCTTATTTTTTAGAGACATTTACTGAATATCCCACAAATAACCGTTAAAGCCTCTGGACATTACTTTCCGCTTATCTTTCAGAAGTATTATTCAAATTATAGTAATTGGTCTTTTCAACCAAAAAATTCCGATCAACCCAAATTATATATGCACCCACATTATACAATATGGTATCCGAATTTTTTTTCACAAAACACACCCCATTTTTCTTCTTAACGAACTCCTGTTCCCAACTTTTCCTCTTTCTTGTTTCCCATCCCCATAAAAGACCTAAAAGTAGAACCAAACAAACTAAAATGAACGCTACCATATTTTAATAGGTTAAATTTCTACAAATGTACAAACATAAATTAAAAACAACAATTATATCCCATTTAAATTTTAATCAGCAAGAAATTTCAGTAAACTTGTTTGTGTTTCAGTATTTTGTTGTATCTTTGCGCCCGAAATTAGATAAACAATATAATGTCTAACGTAATTAACTGAGAATTTTAACAATTTTATTAATGGAAAATTTAAAAAACATCACTCCTGTTGAAGATTTCAACTGGGATGCTTATGAAAATGGCGAAGCTGTAACCAGCATGAGCCACGAAGATCTTGAAAAAGCTTATGACGGTACGCTGAACAAAGTAAACGACCGCGAGGTTGTAGACGGTACTGTTATTGCAATGAACAAACGCGAAGTAGTTGTCAATATCGGCTACAAATCAGACGGTATCATTCCTTTAAATGAATTCCGTTACAATCCAGATTTGAAAATAGGTGATACTGTAGAAGTATACATTGAAAATCAGGAAGACAAAAAAGGACAGTTAATTCTGTCACACAAAAAAGCACGTGCTACTCGTTCTTGGGACCGCGTAAACGCTGCTCTTGAAAATGAAGAAATTATTAAGGGTTACATCAAGTGCCGCACTAAGGGTGGTATGATTGTGGACGTATTCGGTATCGAAGCATTCTTGCCGGGTTCTCAAATTGATGTGAAACCTATCCGCGACTACGATGTATTTGTAGGTAAGACAATGGAATTCAAAGTGGTTAAAATCAACCAGGAATTCAAAAACGTTGTTGTTTCTCACAAAGCTCTTATCGAAGCTGAACTTGAACAGCAGAAGAAAGAAATCATCGGTAAACTTGAAAAAGGACAAGTACTGGAAGGTACTGTTAAAAATATCACATCATACGGTGTATTCATCGACCTTGGTGGCGTAGACGGTTTGATTCACATCACTGACCTGTCTTGGGGCCGTGTAAGCGATCCGAAAGAAGTTGTAGAACTCGACCAGAAGTTGAACGTTGTTATCCTTGACTTCGATGACGAAAAGAAACGTATCGCTCTTGGTTTGAAACAACTGACTCCGCACCCATGGGATGCTTTGGATGCTAACCTGCAGGTAGGTGACAAGGTGAAAGGTAAAGTAGTCGTTATGGCTGACTACGGTGCATTCATCGAAATCGCTCCGGGCGTAGAAGGTTTGATCCACGTATCTGAAATGTCTTGGTCACAGCACTTGCGTTCTGCTCAGGACTTCATGAAGGTAGGTGACGAAGTAGAAGCTGTTATCCTGACACTTGACCGTGACGAACGTAAGATGTCTTTGGGTATCAAACAGCTGAAACAAGATCCATGGGAAACTATCGAAGAAAAGTATCCTGTAGGTTCCAAGCACACTGCAAAAGTTCGTAACTTCACTAACTTCGGTGTATTCGTAGAAATCGAAGAAGGTGTAGACGGATTGATCCACATCTCTGACCTGTCTTGGACTAAGAAAGTAAAACATCCTTCTGAATTCACTCAGATCGGTGCAGATATCGAAGTTCAAGTATTGGAAATCGACAAAGAAAACCGTCGCTTGAGCCTTGGTCACAAACAGTTGGAAGAAAATCCTTGGGATGTATTCGAAACTGTATTTACTGTAGGTTCTGTACACGAAGGTACTATCATCGAAATGTTGGATAAGGGTGCTGTTGTAGCTCTTCCTTATGGTGTAGAAGGTTTTGCAACTCCGAAACACTTGGTAAAAGAAGATGGCTCTCAAGCCCAATTGGATGAAAAACTGTCATTCAAAGTAATTGAATTCAACAAGGATGCCAAGAGAATCATCCTGTCTCACAGCCGCATTTTCGAAGATGCTGCCAAGGCAGAAGAAAGAGCTGAAAAGAAAGCAGCTTCTAATGCAAAGAAAACAACTAAGAGAGAAGAAGCTCCTGCTATCCAAAATCAGGCAGCCTCTACCACTTTAGGCGATATCGATGCTTTGGCTGCTTTGAAAGAACAGTTGGAAAACAAAAAGAAGTAATCAGTTTACTTTAAGATAAGCCAAAAGGATGCATTTATTAAAATGCATCCTTTTTTTATGCCATTATTTCTTAAAAAGGAAAATATTCTATGGGATATCCGTAATAAAACCGTATCTTTATAGAGTAATAAAATTTCGAGTTAGTATTTCATAACGACTTCTCCCCCGTTTTCTTATTACCTCACTATTAATTCCATACACTTCCCCGTAGCAGGCCGAACTGTATATTACTAATTTAAAAAGAATCAAATGGCGAAACCTATTTCATTTACCAAACGAGATCTAGAAAAGAAAAAACAAGAAAAGCGTTTAGCAAAACAGCAAAAAAAAGAAGAAAGAAAAAGTAACGGCACATCTTCCTTTGAAGATATGATTGCCTATGTAGACGAGAACGGTATGATAACCGATACTCCTCCCACTCCTAATAATAAACCACAAGAAGTGGATATGTCCACCATTGAAGTTTCAACTCCTCGTAGAACTGAAGAACCGATAGAACTAGTACATGAAGGAAGAATAGAACACTTCAATGTATCCAAAGGATATGGATTTGTAAAAGATTTGAAGAATGCAGAGAAATACTTCTTTCATATTAGTGGACTGATAGACAATATCATAGAAAATAACATCGTGACTTTTGAACTAGAAAAAGGGTCACGTGGCATGAATGCTGTGAAAATAAAACTTAAGAAATAGTTCAATCCTATAATGCCGTTTTTACGGCATTTTTTATTTTCCATTCAAAAAAGATAGTATCTTTGTAACGATGGAGAAATTTGAAGTACATATATTAGGATGCGGGTCAGCATTGCCGACCACACGGCATTTTGCAACATCACAAGTCGTAAATATCCGTGAAAAACTATTTATGATAGACTGTGGTGAAGGAGCACAGATGCAATTACGCAAATCAAAACTGAAATTCACCCGGCTAAACCATATATTCATTTCACATTTGCACGGTGATCATTGTTTCGGACTAATGGGACTGATATCAACTTTCGGTATGCTGGGAAGGACAGCCACACTCTATATTCACTGTCACGCAGAATTAGAACGTCTTCTTACTCCACAACTCGACTTTTTTTGCAAAGGTATGAGTTACAAAGTCGTTTTCCAAACTTTTGATCCGGGCAAAGCTGAAATAATTTATGATGACCGTTCGCTAACCATAGAAACAATTCCCTTACGTCATCGGATACCAACATGCGGATTCCTCTTTTCAGAGAAACAGATCCCCGCCCATATTCGTCGCGACATGATTGACTTTTATGAAATCCCCGTATACGAACTCAACCGGATAAAGAATGGCGCCGATTACACATTACCGGACGGAAAAATAGTACCAAACAACAAATTGACTATCCCTTCTGCCCTTCCCCGCCGATATGCCTATTGTTCAGATACTATTTATTTGCCACATATCATAGAACAAATATACGGAGTGGACCTGTTATTTCATGAAGCCACCTTTGCACAAAGCGAACAAGCCCGTGCGAAAGAAACCTTTCACACAACTGCTTCGCAAGCTGGAGAAATCGCCCGTACCGCAAAAGTAAAACAACTTCTTATAGGACATTTTTCAGCCCGCTACGAAGATGAAAGCATATTGTTACAGGAAGCATCGGATATTTTTCCTAACACTCTACTTGCACGGGAAACATTAAAAATTTCAATAGAATCCATTAAACCATAACATAAACCGGATATCTAATTTAAAAATAGGAACATGAACACTTATAATGAGAAAGAAATAATAGCGTTATTACAGGACCCGGCACGACAAAAAGAAGCCTTCGAATGTATTGTCAACGAATACAGCGAACAGCTATATTGGCAGATACGCCGGATGGTACTTTCTCATGAAGATGCCAATGATCTGTTACAGAATACATTTATCAAAGCATGGACTAATCTAGAGTATTTTCGTGCCGAAGCCAAAATGTCGACCTGGCTTTACCGCATAGCTTTGAATGAATGCTTAACCTTTTTAAATAAACAACGTGCCACCAACCAATTATCCATAGACGACGCTGATGCAGATATGGTGAACAAACTGGAAAGTGATACATATTTTAATGGAGATGAAACTCAAATATTATTTCAAAAAGCATTACTGACGCTCCCTGAAAAGCAGCGTATAGTATTCAATTTAAAATACTTTCAAGAAATGAAATATGAAGACATGTCTGAAATATTAGGAACAAGTATAGGGGCACTGAAAGCCTCCTACCACCATGCAGTGAAAAAAATAGAGAACTTTTTAAAAGAATGCCTTTAAACCTTTTTAAAAGAAATGTATCTAACAAAGAAAGGAGAACCACTATGAAGGAAGAAGATGAACTATTAAAAAAATGCGGGACAAAAAATCCATTCATGGTACCCGAAGGTTATTTCGACAACTTCTCAAAAGAGTTGATGAATAAATTGCCGGAGAAGGAACAAACTTCTGCTCCGCAAGAAACAATAACTACTTGGCAACGTATCAAGCCTTGGATATATATGGCAGCTATGTTTTGTGGATTGATGTTCAGCGTCAGAGTTGTTGTAGGTCCCCCTAAACAAGACACTCCTATTTTTACAGCAGCGGAAACTGAACAATTCTCAGACGAATATATTGAAACGATTTTAGATCATTCCATGATGGATGATTATACGCTCTATCAATACTTGACAGATGCAAATTCAGATATGTATAATTAAATAATAACCACATGATACAAAGACTGGCAACCTTGCTTATCACTTTATATATAAGCATTTCGCTACAGGCGCAAGACAAAAAGAAACCTGGTTTCACCAAAGAAGAATTCAGAGCTAGACAAGAAGCATATCTCACGCAAAAAGCAGAAATAACGCAAGAAGAGGCCACTAAATTCTTCCCTATCTACTTCGAATTACAAGACCGTAAAAAAACAGTAAATGATAAAGCATGGGAGCAAGCACGCAAAGGCAAAAATCCTAAAACAACCGATGCCGAATACGAACAAATTATAGAAGGTATTGTCAAAGCAAGGATTGAAGCCGATAAATTGGATTTGGAATATCTACAGCGCTTTAAAAAAATCTTATCTCCCAAGAAAATATATAAGTTACAACGTGCAGAGATTAAATTCCACCGTGATATCTTAAAAATTATGCACCAATCTCAAAAAAAATAAAAGCAACAAGAGATATTTCCAACTTTTCCCCAAATCTATCAATCAACTTAGATTTGGGGATTTTTGTATTTAAAAAGTTCAGCGGAACGACAAAATGATTAAGATGTTTCTTTTATAAAAACAAGTTAATTTTCTTGCTTGTTTAAGTTTTTATTACATTGATTAGAATATACTTTTATTTTTAAACATTTACCATCGAAAATATTTTGATTTATTAGATTTTATTCCTAGGTTTGTACAAACCATAAACTCACAAATCTATTACAAACATTATGAAAAAGACACTATTACTACTATTCGTATGCTTATTCGTAGGAATAAGCCATGCACAAGCACAGGTAACAGTGAAAGGAACCGTTATCTCAAGCGAAAACAACGAACCGGTAATCGGAGCTTCTGTATTGGTAAAAGGAACAACCAATGGAACAATCACCGACATCAATGGTAAGTTTACACTTACAAACATCTCACCTACCAACAAAACAATTATTGTTTCTTTCATTGGAATGGAAACCCAAGAAGTAACCATCAAGCCGGAAATGAAAATTGTTATGACTTCAACAACAGAAGTGATGGAAGAAGTTTTGGTAGTTGCTTATGGTACTGCAAAAAAATCAGCTTTTACAGGATCTGCCAAAATGATTCATACAGAACAAATAACTAAACGTCCGGTTACCAATGTCATAGAAAGTTTATCTGGACAAGTGGCAGGCCTACAAATGACAATGACAAATGGGCAGCCTGGAGAAACTCCAAGCATTCTGATACGTGGCATCAGTTCAATGAGCGCAAAAACAGATCCCCTCATCGTATTAGACGGTATGCCATACGAAGGAGGATGGAATAACATCAATCCAGCAGATGTAGAATCTATTTCTGTACTAAAAGATGCAGCATCCACAGCTCTTTATGGTGCTCGAGGTGCTAACGGTGTCATAATTATAACAACAAAATCAGCCAAAGCAGGCGATGCAAAAATCACAGTAGACGCTAAATGGAGTGCCAATACCCGTGGTGAAATAGAATATGACTACATAAAAGATCCAGGAGAATATTATCAAGCACACTATAAAGCATTATACAATTATTATTTAAATGCCCAAGGACAAACTCCTGACCAAGCATATGTCAGCGCAAATACTAATATGATAGGAACCAACAGTCAAACCGGTGGTTTATCCTACAACGTATATTCATATCCTGAAGGAGAATATCTGATTGGTAAAAACGGTCTTCTTAATCCTAATGCAAAATTAGGACGGATAGTAAACGGTTATTATCTCACTCCCGACAATTGGGTCGATGCTGTATATCATACAGCATTACGCCAAGAATACAACGTCAATATTTCAGGCGGAAGTGATAAAGCACAAATCTATGCTTCTTTTGGATATTTAGATGAAGACGGTATAGCAGAAGGGTCTGATTATAGCCGTATCACCGGTCGTTTGAAAACCACATATCAGGCTAAACCGTGGATGAGATTTGGCGCCAACATCAGTTATACACATTCAATACAGAATTCAGCCGCTGGCGGTTTTAGCCAAGCTTTCAATACAGCTCCCATATATCCACTTTACCTACGTGATACAAATGGTAAGATCATGCAGGATAAAAATGGTGACATGTACGATTTCGGAGTATCCAACCAAGGTCCTCTAAACCGTCCTATCAACCCGAACTCTAACGGAATAAAATTAAGTCAGCTCGATACATATAACACCTCTGCAAATACTTTGAATGGAGACGCATTTATAGATGTTAATTTCCTGAAAGACTTCAAATTCACATTCAATGCAGGCACTTCGATACGTGACAGCCGGTACAAAAATGCTTTAAATCCTTTTTATGGAACAGCAAATTCTTTGAATGGAAGCATCAATGTCCAGCATTGGCGTCGAACAACCCTCAACCTACAACAAATATTAAATTATAATCATAGCTTCGGATTACATAACGTTTCATTGATGGCAGGTCATGAAAGCTTTAATAACGTTTATGAAGAATTATACGCAGCCAAAAACAGTATGTTCTCTTTTTTTCAGAATCAAGAATTAAACGGTGCCATCAGTGGTACCAACGATGAGTCATCCTATAAGAGTAAATACAATACTGAAGGATATTTATTCCGAGGTATGTACGACTATGACGGCAAATATTTTTTCCAACTTTCTTACCGGCGCGATGCCTCTTCCCGCTTTCACCCGGATAATCGCTGGGGTAATTTCTACTCTGTGGGAACTGCTTGGATTCTTACCAAAGAAAAATGGTTGGATGACATTAAATGGCTCGATTTATTAAAACTAAAGTTTTCTGTAGGTCAACAGGGTAATGACAGAATAGACGATTTCTTATATGTAGATACTTACAATATCAATAACAGCAATAATGAGTTATCATTAGGTTTTTCCAGAAAAGGAAATAAAAATATTACCTGGGAAACCAATACAAATATAAATTTAGGTATAGAATTCGAACTATTAAAAGGCAGATTAAGTGGCAGCATAGAATATTTCAATCGCAGAACAACTGATATGCTTAACCGTTTTTCTGTACCTTTATCATTAGGGTACTCAGGCTATTATGACAATATTGGTGACATGAATAACAAAGGTGTTGAAATTGATTTAAAATATATACCAGTCAAGACTAGAAACGTAACATGGAATATTGGCTTTAATGCAACACATTATAGAAATAAGATCAGCCGTCTTGCAGAAAGTAAAAAAACAGACATTATAGATGGACATGCCGGTTATGTAAACGGTCTGTATTATTACGGAGAAGGACTTCCAATGTATACTAACTATGTTCAAAAATATGCAGGTGTGTCCGAAGAAGGCAAACCACAATGGTATTATACAGATAAGCAAACCGGTGAAATGAAAACAACAACAACCTATTCTCAAGCTGATCTATACTTATGTGGTGACGCTGTTCCAGACCTATACGGTGGTATCAATACCTCTCTTTCATTTTATGGTTTTGATTTCTCTGCACAAATAAACTACAGTATAGGAGGTCAGGCATACGACTATGGTTACCAAGCATTAATGTCACCTCCTACTTCAACTCATTTAGGATACAATGTTCACAAAGATATTTATAAAGCATGGAGCCCGGAGAATACTCAAAGTGATATTCCACAATGGCAATTCAATGACCTGTACAGTGTAAAAACATCCGACAGATTTCTAACTAATGCATCTTCCATAAGTATTCAAAACATTCAATTAGGATATACTTTCAGCAAAAAAACACTTAGAAGTCTATATCTAACTAATCTGCGCATTTATGTGGCCTGTGACAATGTTTATTATTGGTCAAAAAGAAAAGGTTTCGATTCACGCGTAACATGGAACGGAAATAAAGATTCATCCGGAGAATATTCAGCCGTACGCGCATTCTCCGCCGGTCTAAGTTTACAATTCTAATCAACACATAAACAATCAAGAATATGAAAAAGAAATATATTACCAAACTAATGATTGCTGCATGTCTGTCATCAGCATTAAGCTTAAACAGTTGTATCGAAGAGGTATTTCCAGAAAGTAGCACAGCTACCATAGACCAAATAGGAAAATCTGACCAAGCTATCAGCGCAATGGTAAATTCAGTAGTCGCATTTATTAATGCATTTAGAAGTTACGGTCCACAATTTTATCATGATTTTGGATATAGTGGATATAATTTAATCAGAGAAAGTGCATGCGAAGACTTCTTCTGCCACGAACCCAAATTTGACTTTTTTGATACTTATGGAGTATGTAATGATTTGGGTGATGCCGATGTTGTCAATACCATTTGGTATTATAACTACAAGTTTCTGAATAATGTAAATAATGCACTGAGTGCTTTAGAAAAAGCAGATGATGCACCCGAAAACAAGTATTATAAAGGTATATGCCTATCTTATAGAGCCATGATATACATGGACTTAGTCCGAATGTATGAATATAAAAAAACAGGAGTAGAGAAATTAGATGCAGAAGCAGCCAGTAAAAATTTATATGGCATAACCGTACCTATTATTACCGCTGAAACCACAGAAGAAGAAGGGCGTAATAATCCACGTGCTCCCTTCTATGCCGTATACAAATTCATATTAGATGACCTAGCCTCAGCTGAGGAGCTTTTGAGTGATTATCAACGCCCAACCAAAAACTTGCCCTGTACCCCAGTTGTCCATGGTCTGATGGCACGTATGTGGCTGGAAATGGGATCTCGTTTCGAACTTTACCCTGAAGATCTCAACACCCTAAACAACAATACAGATTTAAACATTGCATCAAAAGAAACTTGTTTCACTAAAGCAGCCGAATACGCACGCAAAGTCATTAACGAAAGCGGAGCAATGCCTCTGACCGAAAAGGAATGGTTTGGTGGAGACAGCTATACTACCGGCTTCAACAGTGTACTAACCAATTCATGGGTATGGGGATCCATCATGACTACCGAGGATGTACATAGCTATTGGCTCAACTTTGCCGGAAGCATGTGTCCTGAACAAACTTTCGGTTACGGTAACCGAAAATGGCAAGGATACAAGCTTATCGGCAGAAAATTGTTCGATCAAATACCAAATGCAGACTGGCGAAAAACAACTTGGATTGCTCCTGAAGATGCACACAAAGCTCCCGGAACTAAATATAGAACTTTGTTGACCGATGATGATTTCGCTGATATGCCTCCATATACAGGTATCAAATTCCGACCTAAAAATGGAGAAATGAACGATTATACAATCGGAGCTGCCGTTGACTATCCGTTAATGCGTATAGAGGAAATGTATTTAATCGAAGCCGAAGCAATAGGAATGAGCCAAGGATTAGCAGCCGGTATTTCTAAATTAGAAGATTTCGTAAACACATTTCGTTATAATACTTCTGTGGGTAGCTATACATGTAAAGTAAATGATCTAAAAGAGTTTCAAAAGAAGGTTGTTGAACAGAAACGTATTGAATTCTGGGGTGAAGGGATCATCTTTTGGGATTACAAACGGTTAGAGTTACAAGTTGTTCGTGGTTATCCGGGTACTAATGCTCCTATCGGATATCGATTTAATTCAATAGAAGGCTACTGTGCGCCCTGGATGAATATCTTTATCAGTCTTTATGAAAATGTATTCAACAAAGGTGCTGTTTTAAATCCTGATCCTTCACAAGCCATCAAAGAATGGGTAGAATAAAATTCATATGAGAGAGCATTTATGTTTGATTATCAGCGATATAGAAAAATATCGGTACAAAAATAATCGCTGTAAGAAACAAGGTGAAAAAGCCGTTTTGTGAGAAGCAAAGAGGGAAAGAAAATGGTTGGTTTAAGATGGAAATTTAACAAAAACTTAACAAACGGCAGGCATTTTTATACTTTCCTGATGACTGCTCGGAATGGGGTCAAAACCGCAAAGGAATTGTCGGGGAATTGCTTGCCACGATTGATTTTTAGTATGTTTTGCACTTTAAGAGCCAATAGGAGTACAAATGCTGTATGAAATAAGTCTTAGAACTCTAATTTTTGCTCTGCGCAGAAGTTCATTGATAGGAAATTCACTACCTTTGTACTTGGATTGTGGATTGGAGCAACTTTATTCAAGACATACGGAATTAAAAGTTGCATCCGAGATGCAATATTTTTAGAGTTTCTGCATTTTTATAATAGCTAACAATTAAAAAAGATAAAAATGAATGCGAAAGACTTTTTCGGAATACTGCTTATGGCAATGTTTGCAGTGGTAGGATTAACAGCTTGTAGCGATGATGAGCCTAAAGATTCAGTCAAAGAGATTAGAATGCAGGTTTCAGCAGAAACAGGCGTGATGTATGCATGGGGCGATGACAAGAAGGAGAATCCCATCGAGTGTATGCTTGTCATGTTGGAAGATAATCCCGGAGTATGGGAATCTCTCGGATTCAACAGCATCGAGGGCTTTACCTATGTAAGAGGACATGAGTATTATCTCTCGGTAAGGCGGACAATCCTTGCAAATCCTCCTGCGGATGCTTCCGACCGTACTTATTCACTTATCCGGATTTTGCAGGACAGAGTTGTCACGGAACCGGAAGTTCCGGTTGATGAGGAAATAACATCAGAAGAAGACATCGAATACTATGATTTGTGTCCTCTCGAAAAATATGCTGTCAGCAAGGGATATATTGTCGATGAGAATGGTAAAATATTCTATGATGATGGTTCACTGTTGCCATCTTATGATATGGCACGTATATGGCTAGAAGATGTCCTTGACAAAGGTGACCCGAATTGGGTAAAATTTCAGTCGGTGCCATATCAGGCAACATATTCGTTTGTCCTATCTCCGTTTACTGATGACATTCGTTTGGTACGCAACGATTCACATGGCCCAATGTTCAAGGATGTTGTACCCGAAGATGAATTTACCCACATTACTCAAACCATGCAGTCCGGCGAAGAAGTCCGCTATACACTCATTCTTGCAAACGTCTATAAGAAGGGGATTCAAAAGTTAGAATTTACCATAAAAAAGCAATAACCATTATAGGGTGACTCCACCTCGCCCTCTTTCAATTTTCCAATCATATTTCCCCTCTGCAACATCGCCAACCTCTTTGAGTGTATGGCGATGTTTTATTTCGTCAAAAGGCTGGCGGCTCTCCGCATAGTCACAGAGCCATGCCCCGACCGCATTTTGCTGTTCAGTCGTTTCTCCGTACTCCTGCAACACGCTCTTGATGTCGCCAGCTTCGGACGGGGCAAAGAAAGACTTATGCTGTTCCGTACCGAAATGGATAATCGCATCAATGGCTCGCTTAAAGAGCTCGTTTGCCTTGTAAAGAATATCGGCAAGCACATTCAGAATATGCCTGCTCGCTTTCAGCGCACTCTGTAGCAAGCGGATGGTCTTGTCTTTCTCCGCTGTGGCTTGGCTCACAGCTTGGCGGATATGCTGCTGCTCATTGGCTTGCTGTTCTTGAAGCTGCTTCAACGCCTTGTCCCTTTCAATGGTAAGTGAACGGCTCTGCACTAAAGCCCTGTCACGCTCGGCTTCGGCTTTCTGCTTCTCTGCTGCCAATGCCTGTGTTAGTTCCGCCACTTTGCTTTTGACGGCATCGGGAAAGGCTTTCCTGATGCGCTCGTTCTCGGCTTTCAGTTTGACATTTTCCTTTTCGACTGCTGCGGATTTGCCCACCCCGACAAGGCTGCTTACGCTGTCCAAGATGCTGTCCATTTTCGCTTTGCGTTCGTCTTTGAGTTGCCGCTCTTTGTCGGCAATCTCGGTGTCAAGCGATTGGCGGTATTGCTCTTTTGCCTTGTTTTCGCCCTCGATGGTCTGCCGTTCCTTTTCGGCTTCCTCTTTGGCTGCAAGGGCTGCTTCCTTTTCGGCTTTAGCCCGTTCCGCTTCCTGCTTCTGCTTAGCAAGAATGAAATCCGTGCGTTCCAAATGTTCCTTGCCCGTAATCTCCTTTGAGATGCCCCTTTCCATCTCCAGGCACTCAGCCAAGACCGTCTGCATCTCGCTCATGGCTTTCTCGTCCAGCTTGCAGGACTTGCCAGTATCGTGATTCATCCAATCCCATACGATGTGGGCGTGTAAGTTTGGCTTCCATGTGGCATTGTCGCCGGGTATTCCGTAATGCCCCTCGTCACGGTGGATGAACACTTGCAGAGCTGTGACACCCCAACGCTCGTTACACACCTTGCAGAATTTCTGCAACTGCTCCATCGTGGTATCTTCCTTGATTACCACCACGCCCTCCTTGAGCGGAGTGCTGCCACGGACGATGGTCACCTTGCCCGTCTTTTTGTTCACCCGTTCACGGTCTTTGGTCTGCATCGCACGGCCTGTTTTTTCCTTGACCATTGCGGCTATCTGATTGTAGTAGTCAGTCAGTGAGGTATCGCCTAATTGTGATGATACCCACATTTCATTTCTTTCCATAAGGTCGGTGCGGATATAGAATTTCTCCTTGCGGATATTGGCGAGGTATTCTGCTGACCGTTTGTTATGCGGGCTGCTGCTTCCAAGGTTACAGGGCTTTATGTTGATGGATGTCTTCTGTGCCATAGGGCTTGTCTGTTTTTGAGTTCAACAATGGGTTATTAGGGCATAGCCTTAATCGGAGGGTGCAGGGAGAGGGTCACTTCCTGCTCCGGGTTCTTAGGGGTGGAAGCCACTAAGCGGAGTTTCCAAAGAGAGGGTCACTCTTTGGTCGGGTTGCACAGGGCTGAAAGCCCTTGCCGGGTTCTTAGGGCAGCGTCCTAAGTGGGACGGGGCAACGCCCAGCCCCTCGGGAGAGCCCACAACTTTGGAGCGAAGCGGAGAAGTTATAGTGGGCTATACATGGGCAAGCCCATTCATTCGCACCACGACAACGGAGTACCGCTGAAATCCGTCCTCTGCGCCCGTCAATCCCCCGAGCCTGTGTCGGTATCAACCACGCTGTCAATCGTGCCGCACTGCGCTTCCTTGTGGCTCTCTGCATGGCTTCCGTCAGGCATCGCATCCTCCTTGTCTATGATATGGGGATGGTCGGAATTGTCCTCGCTGTCCTGCCCGTCAACGGGACGGTTGGAGAACGCAGACGAACAAAGGGGAAAAGATAGGGCTGCTCCGCCGCTTTCCGTGGTGTCCGTTTCCTGTCCTCCGCATTGACGATTGTCCGGCACGGAACATTGCCCGTCCTGTGGCAACATTTCATAGGGGATTGGTGTCCGTGTGCCGTCTGTCTGTTCTTTGGCATTAGCCGATGGCTTGACATAATGAGGATTGGTCAGGAGGACACCACCGACATACCAGCCTGTAAGGAAATGCAGAGTGTGTATGGAAGTGCGGTTGTTGGTTCGGGTGGTCAGCACACCGAGCCTGTTAAAACTGTCTATGAGCTTGCCGATGGTCTTACGGTTGCAACCCAAGTATTCCGCAAGCTCCACATCGGAAGCTGCGACTTCTCCCACCTCCAATGCGATTTCTATGCCCTTGATATTGCAAACGGTCTTTGTCCTCACGGCATGGGTCATCAGCCTGTGCAGGCATCTTTGCCTTTGGACGGAAAAACTGCCATTCAAAATAAAATCCCACTGCTCGTCCGAAAGGATGGTGCAGTAATGTATTGTCTGTTTCTTGTCGTACATAGTCTATGATGTTATGGTGTTACAATGGTCGGCTACCTGCCCATGCCTTGCCGCTGTTCGGGCATGTAATACTCCCTGTCCGCCGCTATGTGGTTCAGCACATCCTGCAAACGGTCGAGCTGGTCATGGTCAAGTACACGGATGGCGTTGATGGTTATCTTCTGCGTGGCAATCCTGCGGTGGGCAATGTCGGTTTCACTCATCGTGCCGCCGCCGTCCGCATGGACGGAACGGAGGTAGGCGTTCACCGCTTCCGTCTGTTCTTTGGATGGGTACGGTGCTGCCCATCGGTCTTGAATGTAGTCAACCATTCGGCTGACCGCATTTGCCAATATCGGGTCATGCCTTGCAATGACGGGTATCAAGTCCTCTTTTCTCATAATTCTTGTTTTGCCTGTAACGAACTTGGCTTGTGCTTCTTGCCGCTGCGCAAGGCTTCAAGCCGCCTGTTGAACTCTTCCTCGCTGCCTGTTCCCGATGTCCCTCCCTGCTCAATCCAGCCGATGATTTCATCCTCGAAAAAGTAGAGTTTGTTGCCCCTCTTGTGGTACGGTATGCGCTTCTCGGAAGTCATGGCGTAGATGGTGGAGGCAGACTTGCCGAGCAAGGCAGCGACATCATCCAAGGCAAGCAAGCGTCTGCCTTTCTGCTGCGTGGCTTTACCCAACGCCTCGTCCACCTTGTCCGCAAGCTGCCCCACCTTTTCAATCAGGAGGGAAACAGCCTGCGGCAGTTGTTCAAACGTGATTTTGTCCATAAGCATAGTCTTTATTTGAGTGTAATTTGTTCGGAAGCCTTGCGCTTCAGGTCGTTCACCACATCGGCATAAACTTGCGTGGTCGCCACGTTGCTGTGCGTAAGCATCTTTGATATGGTGTAAAGGTCGGTGCCTGCGGCGAGTTGCAGAGTTGCGTAGGTATGCCGGAAGCAGTGAAAGGTTATGTGCTTCGTAATCCCTGCCGATTTTATCCAATCTTTGAGATACAAGGGAAGCAAGGCTTGTGTCATACCCTTGAACACCTGTCCTGTGGAACGCTCGCCACAAAGAGCAAGGGCTTCATCCGATAACGGCAGTACAGCTTCCGTCCGTGTCTTTTTGGTGACGATGTGCATACACCAGCCGCCGTCCGCCGCCTTGATGATGTTCTCCCATTGTAGACGGATGATGTCGCTGATGCGCAATCCCGTAAGACAGGAGAACAGAGCCGCCGACTTTACAATGGGCTTCTCGCATGGCGTGTTGGCAAGCATCTTCACCTCGTCAAGCGTCAGAAACTCACGCCTTGTATTGGCTTCCTTGGCGTGTTTCAGCCGTGGGGCGATATTTTCCTTTATCCGTCTTTCCTCGTAGGCTTGGCGTAGGACACATTTCAGTTTGTTCAGGTTATTGTTGGCTGTGGATGCCATCATCTTGCTTTTGTTCTGCGTGGTGAGCGAAAGCATATAGGTGAGAAATCCCTGGCAGTATTCCACCGTCAAATCATCAAAGGTGCAGCTTCCGCCGCAATACTTCTCAAAGTGCTTGTAGGCGGCGTTCCAATTCCTGAAATTGTCATCGTCCGCCATCTTGGAGCGGAAGTATTCCAAAAAGTTCTCCTTGCCCCTGTTGCGGTCGAGGAAGCCGAACTCCTCGTTGATGATGGCTTCCGTCCGCCTGCACTTGATAAGTTCCGCATTGCGCAACATTGTCTTGTTGAACTCCGCTTCAAACTTCTCTGTCGGGTTGGCATAAATGTAGATGCCGAGATATTCTCGCCTTGTCAGCTTGCCCGTTTTCGGATGCCTGACGGGTGGGTAGAAGTCAAGATAAAGTGACAACTGCCCGTTCTTGATGGGTCGTTTCCTGACCGTCACTTTCGTACAAATGTTTGTCATATCGCTAATGTATTTGATTGGTTATAAATGCTTATTCCTCCCGTTTGGCTTTCGTGCTTGCGCTTTTCCGCTCCGCTTCCTTACGTGCCGCATCCCAGTCGGCTTTCAGATAGTACAGACGGTTGCCGTGTATGCGCTTCGTCCGTACCCCGTGCGTGAGGGCGAACCTGCGGACTTGAGTTTTGCCCAATCCGAACAGGCGCATGATGTCGAAGCACGAATACCAATGCTCCGAAAGGTTGTTGCCCAACCGCTCGTCCTCCTCCGCCATCGCCTTGTCCACTTCCGCTTTCGGGAAGCATTTGGTGGAGTTGGCTTTGATGCACGGTATCGAGTACCGCATACGGAGGTTGTAGAACCGTCCGTAGGTGTAATTGAACTTTTGGCATATCTCTGCCATCGTATAAAGGTCGCCGCCGACACTCTCCCTGTCCGTAAATGTGTCACGCACGGACTGTTTGTAGCTTGCCGCCGGAATGAGCCGCCGTTTTGTCGGGCTGCCCTTTGTTCCTTTCTTTCCCTCTTGTCGGATGAGGGCTGTTTGCTCTTTTCCTTGTTTTTCTCCGTTCATTTTCTTCTTTGTCTTTTTCCCCTGCCTTGCGAATATCGAAACGCTCCGCTTGCAGTAGGTGGATTCCTTAATCATCAGGAAAAAATCCTCCTTGGTGATTAGCGTAATATGGTATGTAATCCTGCAAGCCCTAAGCGTACCCTTGTAAATCAGGTTATACACGGTGCGGCTGCTAACTTGCAGTATGTCTGCCACCTCCCCAATGGTGAGGAACGGTTTGTTTGGCATATCCCAACCGAAGTCGGGCTGACCTGTTAATTTGTGTTCATTTTGACGGTCCATCATCGAAGAAATTAAGTTGCACATTGTTGAACGCTGTTGCACACTGCTGAAAGGAAGTCGAACCGTGCGACCCCTCCTGCGAGGTACAACCGTGGTACAAAATTACTCCAATGAGGACTAAACGCCAATAGCCGAATTTTCCGTTTGTTAAAACATATTGGCTGAAAATCAAGTTTTTACAACGCTGAATTTTGCAGCCGCTTGCTCCCGTTTTGTCCTGTTTTTCTCCATGTGGAATACATATGAAACTTATTTCATAAAGAATGGGGAGCTGTCATAAAAAAGACAGCCCCTCATTCTTATAGAACACAATTTGATATCACCATACATTAAATTACCTAGAATAAATACAATACCCTTTATTGATTAGGGATATTCAGTAAATGTCTCTAAAAAATAAGATGGCATATGAAGATGATAGGGCATGACCATTTCATATGCCATTCTTATTGTCATTTTTCCGTGCTTTCTCACATAATTCTATCCGACAGGA
>OJKE01000441.1_pt1 | contig 17861 bp, 15 predicted proteins | sample 1596501 | NCBI WGS metagenome assembly OJKE01 (sample SAMEA4350125, study PRJEB24818) | metagenome | biome: human; feature: gut; material: faeces | place: Denmark | collected 2013-09
ATTATTTCCTATACTCTCTGTCTCTTCTGTTTGTTTTTCTGTTTTTTTTTTTATAGGACAGGGGCCCCCCCGAGCTCTCCCCCCCTCTATTCGTCGGCGGCGTCAGATGTGTATAAGAGAAGGGGGCCAGCTTCCGGGCCCGGGCCGGGCCGGTGTAATCGGTCAGGCTGCAGCCATCCAGCAGGACAGCCCCGCCCAGGGGGGCCAGCTGGCCCGCCAGCGTTTTGAGCAGGGTGGATTTTCCCGCGCCGTTTGGCCCGATGAGGGCCAGGATCTGCCCCGGCACCGCCCCCAGCGTGATGCCGGAAGCAAGGGGCGCGCTGCCATAGCCGATGGCCAGCTCTTTCGTTTCACAGCGGTATTTCATCGCACACCCTCCTGACCCCGGCGCACCAGCAGCCAGATGACCACCGGTGCACCAAATACTGCCGTTACGGCGCTGATCGAAAGCTCGGTGGGGGCAAACATACTGCGGGCGATGAGGTCGCACAGCAGGCAGAAGGCCGCCCCGCCCAGGCAGCACCCGGGCAGCACCACCAGCGGCCTTGCGCTGCCGAACAGCTGCTTGACCAGATGGGGCACCGCGATGCCCACAAAGGAGATGGGCCCCGCAAAGGCCGTGACACAGGCGGCCAGCAGGCTGGAAAGCAGCACCAGCAGCCGGGAAAAGGCTTTGACATTGATGCCCACGCTCCGGGCGTAGGCCTCCCCCATCTGGTAGGCGGCCATGGGCTTGGAAAGGCAGAACGCTGCCGCCAGAGCGGGCAGCACCACCAGCGCCGCCGCCCGCACATTGCCCCAGGTCATGCCGGAAAAGCTGCCCTGAGACCAGTTGTGGAGGTTGACGATGTTGCTGTCCTGGGCAAAGGCCACCACAAACTCCGTAACGGCCGAACAGATGTAGCCGATCATCACACCGCAGATGACAAGGATGCTCATCCGCTGCACCCGCCGGGAGACCGCCAGCACAAAGGCCATGGAGGCCATGGCCCCCGCAAAGGCGGCTGTGATCAGGGTAAGGGAGCTGGTGAGCAGGCCATGGTTCAGAAAAGCCACCATGACCAGTGCCACGGCCAGCTTGGCCCCGCTGGAAATGCCCATGACAAAGGGGCCTGCAATGGGGTTGGCAAAAAAGGTCTGCAGCAGGTAGCCTGCCGCCGAGAGCGCCGCCCCCAGCAGCACCACCATCACGGCCCGGGGCAGGCGCAGCTGGGTGATGATGCCCACGCTCAAAGCGTCCTGCCCGCGGCCGGTCAGGGCCGCCAGCACTGCCCCCGGTGTCAGGGACACACTGCCCCAGAACAGGTTGGCGGCAAACAGCACCGCCAGCAGCAGGGCAAGGATGCCGTAAGAAAGGATCAGGCGCTTTTTGCTGGTCATAGGTTACTCTACTTTCCTCAGAAATTGCAGGTCGGCGGGGTCGTTCTCCGTAAAGACACGGTGCAGATCGAGCACAAAATCGACCAGTGCCATGCTCTGCTGGAAAAAGCTCTGGGTGGTGCACCAGACACTGCCGCTCTGCACAGCCTTGAACTCGGCCAGCAGGGGGCATTTTGCCACCAGTTCCTCGGTGGTGTGCACCACGCCCTCAATGGTGCTGTTGTAAAGGAGCACATCCGCATCCTTTGCACCGGCATAAAAATCCTCCAGCGGCAGGTTCATGGTGGAAAGGTTGTTGCCGTTGTCGGTCAGGTCCGCAAACACATAGTTACCGCCCGCCATCTCGATCATCTGGGCCACATAGTCGCCGCCCTTGCGCACATTGGCAAGGTTGTTGGCTGTGATGGAGAAAAAGGCACAACGCTTGCCGGTGGAAGCCTGCCCGGTCAGCGGTGCAAGGCGCTCCACCTGCCGGGCGAATTCCTGTTCCGCCAGCTCCTCTTTCCCCAGCAGGATGCCCCAGAACTTGAGCCATTCCAGCCGGGCCAGCGGGCCGCTCTCATAGCTGGAGCGCTCCACCAGCACCGGGATGCCGAACCGTTCCAGCTGCTCCTTGACCTCCGGGGTGTGGTAGATCATGGTGTTCTCGATGGCAAGGCCGCAGTTGGCCGCAAGGATCTTTTCATAGTCCGGGGCGCTGTACTTGCCCGCATAGGCAATGCGCCCGTCCTCCATGGCGGCTCTGGCCTCATCCAGATACCAGCCCTCCGCCCGGGTGCCGGAAAGAGTCACGCTGTCCAGCCCATCCAGCGCAAGGAACAGGTCCATCACCGAGGTGGAGACAAGGTAGATGTTCCGGACGGGCTGACGCAGCACCGTCACGCTCTCGGGCAGGCCTTCGACTTCAGCGGCATCCTCCGGGGTCACAAGGAACTGCTCCCCCGATTCGGTCAGGGTCAACATGGTATAGCCGCCCTCATAGCAGTCGGCAGTAAACTGTGTGGCGTAATCCAGCGGGCAGGCATGGGCAAAGACCAGTTCTTCTGTGCTGGCGGGAGCCGTTTCGGAGGCGGCGCAACCCGACAGGGCCAGTACTGTAACAGGCAGAACGCGCAGGAATTGTTGTCTCGTCAGTTTCATCAGTTCAGCGCAAAGGTCAGCGTATACTCGATCTCATGGGGGGTGCTCATGGCTACGGTATCGGCAGTGACAGCCAGCGGGGTGTCCAGTGCAGAAACAGGGATCTCAAAGGTGGAGTTGCCCTCGGTGTTGGTGGGCAGATACTTCTCGCCATCCACGATCATGTAATCATAATTGGGGCTGCTCCACAGGATGACAGCGGTCATTTTGCCGTCCGCCACGGTCAGGGCGGCAGGGCTTTCCACGGTGGCACGGCCAGAGCCGCCCTCCAGGGTCACATTCACGCTGTATTCACCGTCCGCAGGGGTCTCGGCAGCTTCCTCAGCCTTGGGCTGTGCATTGCGGATGCTCACGGTGTGGTCATACCACTTGCCCTTGGTCCCGAGGAGTGCCAGCTGGAAGTCCTGGTCCACAGCGGCCACGGGGATATCATAGCCGTAGACTTCCTCCGAGGTGCCGTCGGAGTAAGTGACGGTGTCGGTGGTGGGCAGCAGCCAGTCTGCCTTGTTGGCCTCGGCATCGGCGGCCATGCCAACGTACAGGTTGACGATCTTCTTGGAGGCCAAGCTGACGTGGAAGGTCATCTGCCCGTTCTCCACGGTCAGGGTGCCCATGCCATCGCAGGCTTCGTTGGCGTGGAACATGCCACTGTCGGTGTCGAACTCAGCCGTGTACACGCCGTCCGGCAGGGCAGCTTCGGCAGGCTCGGATGCGGCAGCGCTCACGGCAGAAGCGGCTTCCGAGCTGACAGCAGAGGAAGCAGTGGAAGAAGCCCCGCCGCAGCCGGTGAGGGCCGCGGCCAGCATCAGAGAAGCAACGGACAGGGAAACAAACTGTTTGCAGTGCATAAACAAAATACCTCAAAATTTCAGAATTTGAAATGGGAGTGTTTCTCCTCATGCGGGGAAGCTCTCCATAAAAAATGCCCGAAAAGATCTCTCCCTTCGGGCATTGGAATGCAGAATATTAGCCGTTCAGGGAATCAATGGCGGCTTTGGTGTGCTCAACGTAGCGCTGCTGGATGTCCTCGATCTCACCCAGACCGGCGATCTGGCACTCCACGGACGCGAAATCACCGGAGGCCTGGAACTGGCTCAGCCAGGAATCGTCATCCGCACCGGCCATATCGTTGTTGGCGTGGTCACCGGCAACGACCATCAGGGGGCGCAGGATGACCTTGGTGTAACCAGCGGCCTTGACAGCCTCGATGACGTTCTCGCAGGCGGTCTCCTCGGGCTCACCCTCCACCGTACCGATGAACACGTTGCTGTAGCCCAGGGTCTGCATGGCGGTCTGCATCTGGCTGTAGCTCACCTTTGCGGTGTGGGAGGTGCCGTGGCCCATAAAGACAAAGGCGACCTTCTCCTCAGCAGCGGCCTCCAGGCTGTCGAAACCGGCATCCTTCACAGCGGCAGCGGTAACGGCCTTGGCAACAGCTTCCTTGTCGGCGTTGATGACGGCAGCGTCGGCACCGACCTCGCCCAGCAGGGGCTCAGCAACGGCGACACTCTCGAACTTGTCCTTGTACTCGTCGATCATCTCCATCATCTCGTCGTACTCTGCACCGTGCATCAGGTGGGTGGGCTGGACGACCAGGTTCTTCACGCCGTTGGCCACAGCGCGGTCCAGAGCCTGCTGCATGTTGTCGATCTTCTCGCCGTCGCGGGCCTGAACATGGTTGATGATGATCTGTGCGGTGAAGGCGCGGCGGACAGACCAATCGGGATAAGCGGCCTGCAGCGCATCCTCGATGCCCTTGATATCCTTCACTCGGCTGTCGTTGAAGGAGGTGCCGAAGGAGACCACCAGCAGCTCATTCTCGCCGATGTCGTCCTGATTGCGGCTGTCGTCCTTGGAAGCATCGCCGGTGTCGCGGCCAAAGTAGTCAGGGTCAGCCTCTTCGCCCTCGACCAGCTCCTTCTGGGCATCGGTCAGGGCATCCCATGCGGCCTTGGCGGCCTCACACTGGGCATCGGTGTCATCGGTGCGCTCCTGCACATAGATGGCATCGATCAGGTCTGCAACGTTCTTTGCGGCCAACTCGTCAGCCTCCTCGCCGGAAACCTCGCTGCTGGCAGCAGATCCTGCCGTGCTGGAAGCAGTGGTGCTGCTTGCGGCACCGCCGCAGCCGGTCAGTACACCGGCGCAGAGGGCCAGAGCGGTCAGAGCGGCCGCTGCTTTGTGGATGGTGCGTTTTCTCATTTTTGTTCGTTCCTTTCCTGTTTTTGAACATGATTTTTGCTGAACAGAAGGTACAGGAAAGAGTGCCCGGCAAAACAAAAAGGGCCTTTCTGCTTGCGGGATGGCAAAGCAAAAAGGCCCTTTTCAGTTTTTTCAGGCTTTTTGGGTACAACCAATTCCTCGTGATCTGGGGCTTGCGCCCCCGTACCAACAGCGGGCAGGTTTCCTGGCTGAAAGCTCAACATCCACCGCCGCCTTCCCGGAACATGCGTTCCAGTGACCGGTGCAGCTGCACCCTGGCGGTAAACTCCCTTATCACAGTGACGAGATCGTGCGGGATCTGCACCCGCTTCCCTTTTAACGTGCCTGCCCCCGGCCAGAGCCGCGGGCGGTACGCACCTGCTGTTTTCTATTCAGTTCGCTGTTCAGTATAACATACTCAACGGAGGAATGCAATCACCACTCCGGGGAAACTTCCGGGCTCACAGGCGGTGTTTTTTCCCCGATCAGGGCCACCGCCACATCGTTGACATTGGTGCCCGTTGCCCCGGTGATGATCAGGCCATCCACTGCTTTCAGGGCGTGGTAGGAATCGTTGTTCTGCAAAGCAGCGTATCCGCTCCAGCCCCCGGCCTCCAGCGCGGCAAGGGTATCCCCATCCACATAGCCGCCGGCGGCATCGGTGGGGCCGTCTGTGCCATCGCTGCCCACAGAGAACACCGCCGCGTTCAGCCCGGCAATGGCAGGCGCAGCCGCAAGGGCCAGCTCCTGATTTCTTCCGCCAAGCCCTTTTCCGGTCAGGTGAACGATGGTCTCGCCGCCCGCGATGTAGGCCAGCTTTTTTCCCTGCCCTGCCTGGGTGCGGACAATGGAGCCAAGAAAGCTGCCTGCTTCCCGTGCTTCGCAGCAGAGTTGGTCGGTCAGGAGAACCGGTTCATATCCCAGATTCCGGCAGGCACTGGCCGCGGCACGGCAAAGCTCCCGCACGCTGCCGGTGATCCGGGTGGTCACATTGTCCAGCGTTTTGGGCGTTTCCTGCGCCAGCAGAGCCCTGGCCTGTGCTGAGAGTGCCAGATGATACTTTTCGGCAACGGCAAGCGCCTGGGCGCAGGTGGAGGTATCCGGCACCGCCGGGCCACTGGCGATCATATCCAGCGGATCCCCCAGAATGTCGCTCAGCACGATGCTGAACACCTGCGCAGGGGCACAGCGCTGCGCGAACCGCCCGCCCTTCACACCGGAAAGCCGCTTGCGGATGGTATTCATCTCCACAATGTCGGCCCCGCTGGCCAGCAGCTGGCTCGTGATGTCCTGCAGCTCTGCCCCGGGAACGAGCGGCTGCTCGAACAGCGCACTGCCGCCGCCGGAAAGCAGGAACAGCACCGTATCCCCGGCAGTCAGCCCCTGCACCAGCTCCAGCGCCTTTTGGGTGGCCGCAAAACCGTTTTCATCCGGCACCGGGTGGCCTGCCTCATAGCAAGCCACACCGGGGATCTCACCTTTCACATGGCCGTACTTGGTCACGACCACGCCGCCATCCACCCGGCCCAGCGTTTCAACCGCCGCGTGTGCCATCTGCCAGGCCGCCTTGCCCGCCGCCACCAGAAGCACCCGGCCCTTCCCGGGCCGGAGATCCCGCAGCGCGCGGCGCACCGCCTCATCCGGCAGAACAGCGTTCAGGCTGGAACGAAGGACCACATCCGCATCCCGGCGCAGTGCAGCATTCATAGACTCGCCCTCCTTGCAGCGGTGCCCGCCCCTCCGGGACAGCGCACCAGAAACAGCCGAATAAAAAATCAAGACCGACGATCTCTTTTGAAATCGTCGGTCTTGTTTCAATCCGAGTGGCGAGAATCGAACTCACGGCCTCTTGAACCCCATTGTGCTTCTCTCAAAAACGCAATGGACACTCCGATACCACTTGTACGCAGTATCATCAAATTTCAAAATTATTTTATCATTCTGTTTCGTTAGATGTCAAGATGTTTCGTTTCTTTTGTGGTCAAATTGTGGTCAACCGACCCTGACAAATGACCATTCTCCCCTACTAAGTTACATGGCGCAATTCCGATTTTCAAAAATCGAGATTGCGCTTTTTTGTTTGCACGAATTATTCATAAGGAGGATTTGTCAACCATGTCAATGAAACATCGTCATTTTTTCATCCTTGACAGAATTGTATGACGCTCGACTACTTCTATGGACAGGCCGGAAAACTTTTTTCGTTCTATCGCATCCCCAAAGCACTGTTTCAGGAGCAGCGGTTTCAAAATCTGTCAACCGATGCCAAAACACTCTACGGCATCCTGCTTGACCGCATGAGCCTTTCTGTTAAAAATGAATGGTTCGACAAGCAAGGCCGGGTGTTCATCATTTTCACGATCGAGGATGTCAAGAGGGCTTTGTGTTGCGCAGACAACAAAGCGACCAAGCTACTCAGGGAACTTGAAAATTTTGGTTTAATTGAACGAAAACGCCGTGGACTGGGCAAACCGAGTTTGGTGTATGTGAAAAACTTTTCGTCAGACCTTTCAAATGAGCGTGTCCAGAATCGTGAAAATCACGAATCTGGAAGTCCTAAAAACGCTTGTCAAGACCCGCCCAAATCACGATGTAATAAGAATAAAAAGAGTAAGACAGAGCGGAATAATACGAATCCTATCCTTTCCGATGAATTGGAGAAAATGAAGAATCGTAAACTGCTCGAAGAATATTTTTCACATTCTTTGGAGATAGAACTTCTTCTCCGGCTTTACCCGGATGATGAAGATACCATCTATCAGATCGTAGATTTGCTGGTGGACACCTGTGACAGCAAGCGTAAACTCATAAGAATCGCTGGCGATGATAAGCCCGCCGAAGTTGTGCTCAGTCGGCTAAAAAAGTTGAATGCAGACCACATCCGCTTCGTACTGGACTGTCTGGCAGCGAACACTTCCCCGATACGGAATATGAAGCAGTACCTTCTGGCCGCACTATTCAATGCTCCAACCACAATACAGCTCTATTATCAAAACAAAGTCAACCATGATTTAGCAGCTCGGAGGTGATGAAAATTTCCAAAAAGGCAACAACGATAGCCGTTATCAACCAGAAAGGCGGCACGGGCAAAACCACCACCTGTGAAAATTTGGGCGTAGGGCTTGCAATGGAGGGCAAGAAAGTTCTGCTTGTGGACGCTGACCCACAGGGTTCGCTTACTGTCAGTATGGGCTGGCAAGACCCGGATGCACTGCCCACTACACTCTCTACTCTTATGCAGAAAGCCATGAACGACCAGTGTATTCCACCCGGCGAAGGGATTCTGCACCATGCGGAGGGCGTTGACCTTATCCCGGCCAACATCGAACTGGCCGGACTGGAAGTGGCTCTGGTGAATACCATGAGCCGGGAGAAAGTGATGAAACAGGTGTTGGAAAGCGCAAAACGCGAGTACGACTATATTCTGATTGACTGCACTCCCTCTCTCGGTATGCTGACGGTCAATGCGCTGGCAGCGGCAGATTCCGCACTGATTCCGGTGCAAGCACAATATCTTTCGGCAAAAGGGCTGGAGCAGTTGCTTCAAACCGTGCAGAAAGTAAGGCGGCAGATAAACCCGAAACTGAAAATTGAGGGCATCCTGCTCACCATGACGGACAGCCGCACCATCTATGGGCAGCAAATCAGCAATCTGATTCGGCAAGCCTACGGAAAGCATTTGAAAGTGTTCGACCAGACAATTCCCCGTTCTGTCCGCGCTGCCGAAACCAGCACGACCGGAAAAAGCATTTTCCAGTATGACCCGAAAGGCAAAGTGGCAGAAGCCTATCATTCCATCGCAAAGGGGGTGTTGGCCGATGCCGAAAAACGGCTTAAACGTCAGTTTGAACAGCTACGATGATATTTTTTCCACCGAAGAAACGCGGCAGGAAGAACAGCGCGAACAGGTACAGCAAATTCCCATTGATGAGTTGTATCCGTTCAAAGACCATCCCTTTAAGGTGATTGATGATGAAGCTATGCAGCGCACAGTAGAAAGCATAAAGCAGTTGGGTGTCACAAATCCGCTGATTGCTCGTCCGCGCCCGGATGGTGGCTACGAAATCATTTCCGGCCATCGCCGCCAACACGCTGCACAGCTTGCTCAACGAGTTTATCGAGAAAGTGGTTGTCCATGAGGGCGAGGGGCGCGGGAACAGCCGCCGCCAGCGGATAGATATTTACCTCAACTTCATCGGCGCGTTTGAAGTCCCCGCCCATATCGTTACCCCAATGGAAGCCGAGGAACAACGCCGCCAGCAGGAGGAACAGGCGGCAAAGGAAGCCCGTTCACAGGAGCTTGCCAAAGCGCGGGAGGAAAAGCGCAAGGCAGAGAAGCGGGAGTTTACCGCGAGGAAGAAAGCGGGCTTGCTGACCCCGGAGGAACAGGCGGCAGACGAAGCGCGGTTAGCCCATAACCGGGCATGGCAAAAGGAATGGCGGAAGAAACGGAAAGCCGCCGAGCCGCCCAAGTCCCCAAAGCCGAAATCCTTAAAGGAGCTTGCCGCGCTGCAAAAGGCCGGAGCCGACCTCACGCCGGAGGAAGCAGAACGCCTTGCCGCTTACCGCGAGAGGAAAAACCGCCAGCATAAGCTGTTTGGGAAGGGTGTTCTGCTGAATCACTCTTTTTCGACAAAGCGATGCGGTTCAATCGCAAACCGTTTTCATAGAATGTTGTCAGGTGTAGGCCCGGACTGCGGATGCAGCCGGGTCTTTTCTTTTTCCCATTATACCACACCAACGAAGCGGTAAAAGATTTTAATGTTCTGGTGACGCTGACCGTCTATGATGGAGCGTTCCCCGATCTCGATGTGGTCAATCAGTTCCTCAACGATTTCCCGGTCAAGCTCCTGCACATCCAGATAGCGGCGGACGATGCCTGCCCACTGCCGGATATTTTCAACTTCCTGCCGGGCTTTCCGTTCCTCTGAAAGAAGTGCGTCCAGGCGGTCTGCCTTTTGGATGCGTTCCTGTTCGCTTTTTTGAATCAGGACAGCAAAGGTGTCGCCATTGATGGCACCGCTGACTTTATCCTCATAGAGCTTGGCGGTCATGTGTTCCAGCTCTCCGATACGCCGCCGCAGTCGGCTGATTTCCAGCTTGGAATCCTCCTGCTTCGCCGCGCTTTCGGAAAGTATCTGCTGTTTCAGCTTGTCCAGCACCGCGTTTTCATCCTGCGCCACCGCCTGGCTGTGCGCCCTGATTTCATTCAGCACCAGCGTTTTCAGCGAGATTTCATAAATCCGATGCCAAGAACAGGCGCTGTGTCCGGTGGTGGAAAAGTGGGAGCAGATATAGGAAACATATCGCTTGGCTGTCCCGTTTTTTCTGCGCCGGGTCTCGCGGGTGGCTACCAAAGGATGCCCGCAATCGGCACAGACCAGCTTGCCGGTGAACAGGGCGGGCAGCGGGGCGGCATGGTTTGCCACCTGTTGTTTGACTGCCCGGTTTTTTTCCTGAACAGCTTCCCACACTTCCCGGTCAACGATTGCTTCGTGGGCATCTTCGTGGCAAATCCATTCCGTTTCCGGCTTCTGTATCATGGTCTTGTCCTTGTAGGAACGGGAGCCGGTGTGGTTCTGTGTGACTATGCCGAGATAAACCGCATCGTTCAGAATGTTTTTCACCGTGGCACAAGCCCAAAGTTTGGAGTATTTGCAGCTGCCCTTTTTTCCGTAGTGCAGCTCCCAATGCCAGCGGGGAGAAAGGATGCCTTTCTTGTTCAGCGCCGCCGCAATCTTGCCGTAGGCCATGCCGGAGCAGCGCATCCGGTAGATTTCCTGCACCACAGCGGCGGCTTCTTCATCCACCACCAGCCGGTGTTTATCTTCATCACTCTTGCGGTATCCGTAGGGAGCATAGGCGGTCAGGTATTGGCCGCTTTTCTTTTTGGCATACAGCACCGATTTGATTTTCCCAGACAGGTCTTTCAGATGGTAGTCGTTCATCAGACTGCGGAAGTGCAGCATATCGGTGTTGTCACCCTCGCTGTCCAGACAGTCCAGCACAGACACAAACCGACAGCCAAGGGACGGAAAAATCACATCCGTATAGCGGCCTACCTCTACAAAGTCACGCCCCAGGCGGGACAGGTCTTTGACCAGGATCAGGTTAATCAGGCCGTGACGGGCATCCTCCAGCATTTCCAAAAATCCGGGCCGCTGAAAATTTCCGCCGCTGTACCCATCGTCCCGATAAGTCTTGACCTCGATCCAGCCGTTGAGCATGACAAATTTGGAGAGGATTTCGTGCTGGTTTTCTATGCTGGCGGATTCATCACCGGGGATATAGTTTTTTGCCTTTGCGGAATTGGAGGCATCGTCTACACTCAGGCGGCAGTAGATGCCGACCTTATATTGCTTCTTCAAGTGGCTGCCTCCCTTCTTCCTGCACCAGCGCCGCGTCCACATTTCCGACATAGCGGTAGTAGACGCGGAGGTCACAAACCCGCTGTCCATTGATTTTTTGGGTTTCTCCCACCTCAATGCGGTCCACAAGTTCAAAGAGAATGGATTCATCCAGCTCCGTGATCTCTGTGTACCGACGGATCATGGTAAGCCAGCGGTTCGCATCCGTGCGGTTTTCCAGATAGCTTTTGACTTTGCGTTCCAGCTCCGGGATTGCTTCGGACTTTTCTGCCCGTTCCGCTTCGTACTTGTGCATCAAGGTCTGAAAAACAGTCTGTGGGATGGTTCCGGCGCATTTATCCTCGTAAAGATTCTGCATCAGCCGTTCCAGCTCGGAAAGCCGCGCCGTATATGTTTTCAGCTCCTGTTCACAGGAGGAAAGGCGGCTTTTGGCTTCTTTATCCTTTAAGCGGATAATCTGCCGGACCAGCTGCTCCGGGTCATATTCCGCAAAACGGGCCTTTTCCCGAATGTCCTCCAACACCAGCTGGGTCAGCACATTCTCATAGATGGTGTGGATGGTGCAGGCTCCTTTGCCGCTGCGGGAGTAGTTGCCGCAGATAAAGGAGCTGTATCGCCCCGGCGTTCCGTCTTTATAGGTGAATCGCTCCACCTGATTTCTCATTTTGAAGCCGCAGTCTGCACAGTACACAAGGCCGGTGAAGATGCTCCTGTAACCGTCAGCGGCAGAGGATTTCCGCACCTTCTTTTTGTCAATGCTGACTACGGTATCCCACAGCTCCTGTGAGATAATCGGTTCATGGGTCCCTTCTACACGAATCCATTCTTCCTCCGGTTTGCCCACGAGCTTGCGGGACTTATACGACAGCGTTCCGGTCTTTCCCTGAACCATGTTGCCGATATAAACCTCGCTGCGGACGATATTCTTCACCGTCTGGTCTGCCCATTTGTGGTTGACCCGGCGCGGATCGCTCTGCCCCTTGCGCTGGTAGTACAGCACACCGGGGGATGGGATGCCTTCTTCGTTCAGTGTGACGGCGATGGCGTGAAACCCTGTTCCGGCTGCCCGCATCTCGAAGATACGGCGCACAATCGGGGCGGTGTCCTCGTCGATCACCAGATGGTGCTTATCCGCCGGGTCCCGCTTGTAGCCATAGGCGGGGTAGGTTCCCATGAATTTGCCGTTTTCTGCACAGGCTTTTTTGACTGCCTTGACCTTCTTGCTGGTATCGCGGCTATAAAATTCATTAAATAAGTTCAAAAAGCACATGACATCGGTGCTGCCATTGGTGCTTTCTGTGTCAATGCCGTTGTTCAGAGCGATAAACCGGCAGCCCAGGGATGGGAACAGGTAGTCTGTGTACTGTCCAAATTCGATGTAGTTACGGCCAAAACGGGACAGGTCCTTGACCAGAATCACATTGATCCGCTTGGCCTTGGCGTCCTCAATCAGCCGCTTGACCCCAGGACGGTCAAAATTCGTGCCTGAATATCCATCGTCGATATAGGTATCAATTTCATTCCAGCCCCGTTGCCGTACATAGTTCTGAAGCAGCAGTTTCTGGTTCTCGATACTGACGGATTCGCCGTTGCGTTCATCGTCGTTACTCAAACGGCAGTAAATGCCGACGTTGTATGTTTTTGTGGTCATCTTTATTTTCCCTCCCGATCATCCAGATTCCATACCTCGTGCGGCGTGATGGCTCCACAGGGAATCTCCCTGCATGAACATCGTAACGGAGAATCCATCGCCGCGCAAGGATGCGGCAAGGCCGGGAGGATGGTGTGACTATGTGGCCGTGTGTGCGGAGCAGCCGGCGGGTGTGGAAACCTCCGACATGGCGCGCCGGACAGCCAGCTGCTCCAAAGTCTTTCCCAGCTCCTTTTCGCCCGAAAAAAAGCTGGTCACACGGTAAATGGTTTTCCCGATTTTCACCTCTTTGTAGGAGGTCGTAGGGGTAATCTGCTGATCCATATTGACGCACCTCCAGTCAAAAAACCTGCTTCTTCATAAGATATGAGGAAACAGTTTGTCTCAATTCATATAAAAGATAAGCAGCCGCACCGATAAAGTTGAAGGTGTATGCGAACCTGACAATCAGTACGGCTGCTGTATGATAGTTTGATTTATTGCTCGCCATATTTGCCACGCACCCCTGACGATGGGGACATTCCCGGTCTCCGCTGGCGCGGCTGTCATAACTCCGCAGCGTCGTTTTACTCGTGCGCCGCAGGGTTCCTCCCAAGTCTTTAGGAGGCCGTGAGGAAGTATCTTTAAGCCCCCATGCAGTCATCGCGCCCCGAAATGCCGCTTTCGAGGTTCAGGCTGGCGTTGATCGCTCGGAACAGTCCTGTTCATCACCTCCTGGGGCTGTCCATCTTCGCGGCGCGCCGGATTCGCTCGTACATGGGTTATGTACCGGAAATGCCGTCTATTCAGTTGTCAAGCTGCAAAGAAGGGTCAAAAGAAGATAGGTCCCTTCAATGCGTAGGCGTTGGGAAAGGCCATTTGTTAAGTGCTTTTCAAATATTTTTTTATTTTTTTGAGCTTTTGAGTAACAGCACTTCGGGAACAATTCCAAAGATGAGCCACATCCGTCTGCCGGTATCCGTCCACAAACAATAAGGTCAACAGTTCCAGATCCTCCGGCGGCAATTTGCTAAGCCGATGGAACAACCTTTCATCCTCCACAGCGGACAGCCAACCATATCGGGTATGGTCAATATCTCCGACATCCCAACGGAAGGAAAGTGACTCAAATTTTTGGAACAGGCAGGATTGTTCGCTTTTATCCTCATACTGTTCGCTGGGCAGAACCTGGGTCCGGTTTCCAAAAATCCTTTGGCTGCAAAACCATGCCCAATCATATTCCTTCATGGCGGCGATCTGTTCTTCATTCATACCAGCGGTGCGATATTCCTGCTCCAGTTGCTCCCATTCTTTATCAAATTTCCGTTTTTCGATTCCATAGTGAAATCCCATAGCTTACCTCCATTTCGATTCACAGGCGATTGACGAGTGAATCGAAATGGGGCGGAGAACGGCAATGGTAAGGTCCAGGATAGTTTTCTAAAAAAGAGCAAACAAAAGCGCCAGTCTCCCGTAAGAGGAGATTGGCGCAGCAAAATAAACTATGATAATGCTGATGAAGATACCATGATAATGCCGGTGGAGGGGCATAATCTATCAGGGCAAAACTCAGGCTTTTTTTGATAAGATAGCTTTTGTCGTTTTATGTCGAAAGACTTTGTGGCGCATAGCGGCATTCTCCTATTGCCGCCGTGCCAATTTGCAAGGTGTAGGGTCGTCGTTCATTTTAGATAGACGAAAAAACGGCGGCTCTGATTAAACCGCCGTTTCCGTCAGTGATACAGGAAAGCGCACGAAATCCTCTGCCCGTCAGCGGTTTTTTTCTTTTCCCCGCTGTGGAGGCAGATGTTTCTTATTGATTTACCACAAGCATAAACTACAAATGTTACACAAATGTCCGAGGTGCCTTTGATTTCGACAGAAAAACAGGCTGAATTGTTACAACACTCGGACATTTCAAAAAATAGTGTTCTACTCAACCGTTTCAATCGAATCTACAATACTCATTTTTGAAATTTTCCGCAGTGGAATTGCTGTTGCCAGCAAGCAAGCTCCTACTGCCAAGAGGGTTGCTTCAAGAATGGACATGACAGGGATTGCAACAAGCTGGATGGTGTCGCTCGTGGCCGCCTCAATGAAGATCGTACAAACATATCCCAGTACGCTTCCGATCACAGAGGCAATGATTCCGTAATATGCACCTTCCCAAAGAAAAGTTTTATAAAGGCTACCGGCGCTCATTCCAATGGCCCGCTGCATACCGATTTCTGTTACTCTGGTGTGAATATTTGTGTAAACGGTATTGATGATATTAAGAATACCAATCAGGCCAACGAAAAGGATCAGCCCCCATGCCAGCATTTGAATCTGTGCAAAGCTCTCTTTCAGTTGCTGGTCGCTTTCTTCATACGACAAGAATGTTGTCCCCGGCGTCCTATCACAAAATGTCTCGATAAATGTATCAAAAATTTCCCTGTCTGCGCCCTCGTTCAGCGTAGGCAAAAACTCTGAATAGGTATCTTTTCCCGTCAGGCGTTCATAGATAGCATCATCAACGATCACCTGAACACCATTTGTGAAACCGCCATTTCCAATACCAAGATAACCGTCATAGCCATCCAAGGTTTTCAAAACATTCAGCTCCATTCCCGCAACACAGATGTTTTCTCCGGCCTCTATATTTGTAAATTCAAGAACATCTTCACCGTAGTTCATGGGAATAGGATTCCTTACTATACAGGCGTTCCCTGATTTCAGTTGTCCAAGCTGTTCTTCTGGTAATTGATCCCCCATAAAATAATCCCAATATTCATCGTTCAATCCGACAACCTGAAAAGTTTCACCGGGTTTCAGTTGAAATTCAAGACTGATTTCATCGAGCAGCCCATTTTCATTTTGTTCGTAAAGCGAAAATTGTATGGCGGCTACACTTTGCACAGCTTCATTTTTCCGCAAAGTGTTCAGATCATCTGTGGTAAATCCAATACTTTCATTTGTGATCTGATAATCTCCTACATGATTATCTTGCAGGGCGCTTGCAGCGTTCAGGAGAGAGGAAAACCCTTGCAGGGCAATAAAAACCGTGATACTCATAACAAGGGACAAAATTGTAATTGCAGTACGGCCTTTATTTCTCTTTAAGTTCAGGCGGGCATAATATGCTTCAAAATTATGGATTTTCTTTGTTTTACGCTTTCTGCGGCGAATTTTCAGATTTGTTCCAGACATCGCCATAATGGGGGATACCCTTGCGGCTGATCTGGCTGCTGGCAATGCTGCAAACAGCGCAAACGCCAAAGTGATTGCTCCGCTTAAAACCAGTAAGGTTCCATTCAAAGAACTGTTCTCTGCTATTAGAGTTTTCAATTCAGAAGCATCCTGAACCAAGAACAATTCAGGGGAAACCAAGCCGGTAGCTGCCTCTAAAATTCCTCTGGCACTCAAGAAGCCAAGAAGCATACCAATAGGAATCCCAATCAGGCACAATAGGATTACTTCAATTACAATGATCTGATAAAGCTGTCCTTTTTCGCCTCCAATAGCCCGAAGTGTTCCATATCCCTTTATCCGTTTTGATACAGATATTTTCAGAATGTTGTAAATCACAAGACCAGCAGCCAGCAAAATCAAAGTACCCACTAATATCCCTGCGACTGTCATAAAAGAGAATCCCTTATCATTAGCGCCCTCGGAATTTGCAGTATAGGAAATTCCTAAAGCGTTCAAATATACAATATTGTAGCTGGTATCAAGCTCATGGATGTTCAATTCCTTATTGATGTCATCGACAACTGCTTGAAAACTCTTTTTATCGGCAGTCTGAATATCCACATTGTAATAAATATAAGATTCCGGTAGAAGTTGTTCAGCAGTTCCTTCCCCTACAACTCCCGTAACAGTGCCGCTTGTATATCCTAAGTAGTTATTTTTCAATATCCCTGTAAGAACAAATTCTGCTGTATAGGAATAGCTGTCCGCAATGTTGTGGCGAAGATTTTTTTGCAGTGAAAGTGTAATCTTATCTCCAATACTGCCCTCAAAGCCAAGATATTTCAGAATATCTTCCGAAAGAGCTATTTCCATCGGGGCTTCCGGCAGACGACCTTCTTCTACACTGGTACTGGACGGATAGATAGCGGCATTGTCATCCAAATATTCCATCAAACCAAGGGTAAGAGATGGGGATAATTCTAAACTTCCCATATAAATAGATTTCCCTACATAGGAAAGACGCTCATCCTGTTCCAGTGCGTGAAGCTGATCTGCATTCATCTGCAAAAAAGTGGCATATCGGTTTCCTCCGATAGCGATGGCCTGCTGTTCCCGCATTGCACTAAGTACGCCAATGGATTGTCCTACAATGGTTGTCATCATAGTAGACAGCACAACGGCAATCAAAATAAGAATAGAAGTGACTTTTTGGGACAGCAGTTCTTTTAATGCTAATGTACGATAAGATTTCATTTCGCTGTCACCTCCGCAAGCACACCATCTACGATCTGAAACTGGCGGTCTGCCATTCGCGCAATACGGCTGTCATGGGTAATGACAACGAGAGCTTTACCCATCTTTTTCCATACATTTTGAAGCAGTTCCATGACTTCGCCGCCGCTTTTGCTGTCCAGATTTCCCGTAGGCTCATCAGCAAAAATCACATCCGGCTTTGCAATCAAAGCGCGGGCAATGGCTACACGCTGCTGCTGGCCGCCGGATAACTCATGGGGCAGATGTTCCAAGCGCCCCTGAATGCCAAGCAGTTCTGTAAGCTGCTTCAGGTATGCTTCATCCGGTTTTTGTTTATCCAGCAAAAGAGGCATGATAATATTTTCTTTCGCCGTCAGAACCGGAAGCAGATTAAATTGTTGAAAAATAAATCCGATCCGTTTCCGGCGGAATGCCGACAACTCCTTATCGCTGTAACTGTAAATATCTTTACCATCGTAGGTCAGCGAACCGGAAGATGGCTTATCCAAGCCGGAAAGCAAATGAAGCAGGGTACTTTTTCCGCTTCCAGATGGTCCCATAATAGAAATAAAATCGCTGGATACAATTTCGAGATTCGCATGATCCAAAGCCACCACTCGGTTTTCACCATCACCATAAATCTTTGATAAATTCTTTGCCTCAATATTCATAAAAAACACTCTCCTTATTTGTGGTATAAGGAGAGTGTAAATGAT
>OJKE01000504.1_pt1 | contig 15299 bp, 12 predicted proteins | sample 1596501 | NCBI WGS metagenome assembly OJKE01 (sample SAMEA4350125, study PRJEB24818) | metagenome | biome: human; feature: gut; material: faeces | place: Denmark | collected 2013-09
TGTATACGGTGTTCCTTGCTATGCGAATAGAGGCACACACGGCTGCAACACCATGTTTGCCTATTTGGATAGCTCTTGTGGCACAATATAGCCGACGCTGGCGTTCGTCTAATTGCTGGATGTATGTTAAGTCGGTCTTTGAAAAGACTTCTGCTAGAATTTTTGTATTCATTGTAACTGTCTGGAAATCAACTGCAAAGATACAAATTTTCTAGCAGATTAAAGAATATAATTAGTTAATAATCAACAAGTTAAATATTTAATTATGACAAAGAACAATTACAGAAAAATGAAGTAAAGGAAGAGTTTGGAACTCCATCTTTTGGTCATGTATCACTTCACAAAAGTAATACAAAAATGTACCAAGTTATTTTTTAATCATTACTTAAATGCAAAGGAATATGGAAAATGCATTGTAGACATAGATGAGTTTCAGCAGATAGAATATTATCCAGAAAAAAACATGGAGGCTATCCTCAGAACATATATTCAACATTGCAGCAATGACAATTTCATTTTCTCAGGCAGTGAGAGACATATCATCAGCAAGATGTTTTCAGAGAAAGCTCATCCGTTCTATAATAGTGCTGACATTATGAACCTGGAAGTGATTCCCCTGGATAAATACACAGAATTCTGTGAAAAGCTGTTTCATAAGTTTGATAAAGAGATATCAAAAGAGGCAATAGCAAAAGTTTACGAAATCTTTGATGGCAACACCTATTATATACAAAAGGTAGTACATGAGGCTTTCAATCTGACAGATATCTCTAGTGAAGCTACAGAAAAGTTGATGGGGAGCGTCATCCATTCGATGATATTAGACAATGACCACAAATTCAGTGAACTTCTGTCTCGACTTTCTCTTCCACAGAAGGAATTGCTTTATGCCATCGCAAAGGATGGAATTGCAAAACAACTCATTTCTACAGCATTCATCAAAAGACACACCCTGCGCTCTGCGAGCAGCGTGCAGAGTGCACTCAAGAAACAGCTCGACTTTCATCTCGTATCAACCTCGCAAGCTACATACTATATAGATGATCAACTGATGAAACTGTGGCTGAGAGAATAGTATCTGCAAAAGCTACATTTTGCGGGTATGTCAAGTGAACTGTGTCATGCAGCATAACTCTGTGCTAGTAAGAGAACAGCTGGGGGACAATCCTGAGCGTCTCTTTCTTGGCCATTTTGCCAGCAGTGGCAGTCTTTCCAATATAATGAGTGTATTTGATTGCCAGCGACTTTATTGAAAAGGTTGTCCACTCCACTCTTATCACCACGTATGGTCTAACATACAATGAGTATTCCAGTGACTTCCTGCAAGTTGCTACGCTAGAAGACTTATTCCAATAAAGACATACTTTCTGTCGAAAAATCAGCCACGAAACATTTTTTATGCGCTCATGGCTGAGTTTTCCTTTTCTCGATCCTTTAGGGATTATCTGAAGACTATCTTCCGTAAAAGAAGCAACCTTGCTCCTTGATTACAACAATTAATACCACACCTCAATCTGTGGTGAAACTTTAGCAAAAGCAGGCATACACCTACCAATGTTAGCACCAATATAGGTAGGATCACAGATGTAATATCGCTTACCCTTATACTCATAAGATGTACCAAATTCGATAGGAACATTAAATGCCACCGCCGTACATTCATGCCCTGGGAATTGGATGAGATGCACATCCAGCCCAAGAATCTCATGAACCAAATAAGCGTAGAAGATGGCACGATCCTCACAATCGTTCTTTGGATAATACAACATCTCCTCGAAGTAGAAATACTTTTCCCGATTGAACTGCTCATCATCTGTAGCATATTCGAAACCCTTTTGGACAAATCGCAAGATCTGGTTGGCAGCCTTCTGCTCATCCATTCCTTGTACCTGCGCCCTAATCTGCTCAACTACATCAGTACGTATGCTCTTGTCTATGATAGACGAAGCCACAGTAGGAATGTCCACAATCGGATAATCATCAAGAAGAGCCATGATGCCTGCTGGAACCTCTCCGCTTATCGTGATACCCGCAGCCTCATGGTAGAAGCGTTTAGTCTCATCTCCCAACTGTGCCTTGCCCGTGAACCTCAGTTCCATACTTTTGCCCAATTCCGCATCTTTAGGCAACTCGCATGAGCGGAAGACTCCATCATCGTTGATATCTGGATAGATATAATATTTCTGCCCATCAATATTGATATACGACTTCTCGTACACATGCTCAGCATATGGTATCAGCATGGTTACCTGATTGCCATTCATGCCCAATCGCACATTATAGCCACAATTAGCCAAAATATATTGCGTGGCAACAACCTTCTCATTGCTGCTGGCCTTTGGCATTACTACATCTAGATATTTCTCCACAAGCATAGCAGAAGCCCAATCGCTGAGTCCCAACCTACGCACTTCGGTGGCAAAAGCCTGTGTTACATCCTTGAGCTCCGACTGTTTCAATAATTTCCAATAGGAAGCTACATCTTCGTGAGTCACGATGTTCATCGTTGTTATCTGTGACACATCCTGAAATTGTAGGGTCTCGCCATAGTAGTCAACCGACACCATCTTCTTGCCCATTGGCACATGCACATAAGCAACCTTAGGCAAAGCGGGCATCAAAGGAATATCTGGCACAACAGGCATCAAAGGCACATCAATACCAGACCCTGTATAGTCGATGTCTGGAATCTCTATGTTCGGTTTTTGAGCAAAAAAATCAGGATTCTTCACTGGCTCTACCGAAGGACGCTCAACAGGAGCTACTGGACTAACAGGCATCTTCGGTTCTGCACACACTACTACTTCTGGCAAGATATAGTTTGTACAGACAGGAGCTTCCTTCGGCTTCGGAACCTCGTCATTACGCTTGTCGCCCTTGAAGCGTTGGAAGTCCTTCCACACACCTTGCAAGTACTTATCGTAGTCGGTAAGCACCGTGTTTCTGAACTTTTGATAATCATCCAGCATAGCTTTCCTGTGCTGTTGATAGTTTTTCAAAAAATCCGAGTTCTGAGAAAAAGCAGGTGTTGCATATAAACCAAACAACAAGACCATGCTATAAGTTAGATATTTTCTTTTCATTACGTTTCTTTTTAAAAGTTACTAGGCCCGATGATGCCCCAGTCTCTGCTGGAACGAGGTAAATTAGAATTAATGTCTGGATTGCGGTCAGGTTGCCAAGTTCTCACCTTAATAGAAGGATTCTCCGGGTCATTGAAGTCGACCATCAAGAACAAGTATCCCTGGTCACCGTAGCTAGACGAATAGTAATCTTGCCTTATCTGGATGCCAAAAGTCTCGCCACCTTCACCCATCTTGACCACATCATTGTCGGCAAATCGGATGTTGATGAACTGATTGCTCTGAAAGCACATACCTAACTTTCTCAAATATTCGCTCTTCGTTTGGCGAGTGTATTTGATGAGTTTCTTGTCGTTATAGATATAGCGTTCTCCCTCCAGAGCCTTCTTGGGTGCTTTCTTGATGTAATGTCCCGTTATGATGGTAGCGTTCTCATCAAACACACTCTCCAGGTAGTCCATTCGCTTCAAGGCAAAAGCCGTCTTATAGTTTTCCAAGAAAGTTGCAATGACCATCTTCACGTAGTCACTCCATGCCCCCATTCCCTTGTTGAAGATGTCATCTCTGGCCTCGCTGCCGAGTCCAAATGCAACAGTCTCTATCTTCTTGTTCTCGTCAAAGGTGAAAGTAACATCCTCCACAAATTTTCTCTTATTGTTCTTAAAAGAGAAAGCCATCGGGATACTTCGGCACACCACTCGCTTACCCATGGTATAGAATGAGAATTGAGGAGTACCCAAGAGGCGCGCCTTACCATAGTTGAGGAGCTTGTGATACATCTCCACACCTTCACTCGTGAAACAATCATCTACACTGGAATAATCTTTGTTTCGTATGGCATTGACGATTCTTTCTATCACAGCAGTATAATCTTTAGTCTCCGCCTCCTGAAGGTTTTGCACCACAGCCTGTCCCTCCGCCTTGACGGTTTTCTCAAATTCCTTCTTTGCGGAAGAAGATGCCACCTTCTTGTCTATATCAGCTATATAAACCGTAGAATGCTTGAAAGGGCTACCCTTGAAGAGCTGCATCACCGACTCCAGCTCCTTGTCTATCTGGCATTGGTCAGCATACTCATATTCGTACTTAATCTGCAAACTGTTGACTGCCACATCAGGACGAAGCTCCACCACTCCCATTCCATCCTTGGCGCTATAGAGATTGCTCCAAGTACGTCCATCAAAATAAGTATAATCCAAGCTCGTAACAGGCTTACCCTTATACTTCATCAAGAGGTTGACATCGTTATCTTCCTTGCCAGCAATCTTGACCGAAAGATTGCTTAAGATTTCCTCAATCTGCTGTGGAATCCAAGTTACAAGCAAACGCTGCTCGCCATCAACTTTCATCTTGACACTATTAGGATACTGGAGACTTCTCAGCATGGCAAACGCCCAATAGTAACTGCGCAGGGCATCGTCAACCTTGCCTTTCTCCTCGGCACGGTTCGCAGAACGCACATAGTCGTATACCTTCTCCTTACGCTCATCAAAAATCTTATTCACCTCGTCACGCTTGATATATCTCAGCACATGCACTTGTGGAGTATTGGCAATAACTAGATTATTGGTATTGGTCAACGTGGCTTGAGTATAGCTATTCATTACCGAGGTGATGGCGGTCTTGGAATCCAATCCACCACTCGTGTTCAACTCTTCTTCCTTGATTTCGAAGGAATTGGAGATGTTGACAGAAATCTTACTAATCAAATCGGCAAGTGCAGCCTGGTCGGCAGAATTATAGGTTTCTCCCCATCCCTCGCCACAGATATAAGCGGCATTAGTCTTCAGCTCCTCGGCACTCTGCCCAGCAACTTGCGCCATAGCTTGCAACTGCAAAAGGCAACAAGCCAAAATCAAAACTATATTACGCATTATCATATTATGGTCATCACCATAAAAAATAATTGCTCCCCCTCATGGCATAGCATACGCCGTGAGAGGGGGCTAACAACATAAATATTAATTATTAAAACCTTCCTTGATAAACTTGCTAATCTGCTCGGCATTCATCTTGGCAGCAGCAGACTCCTTGGCTGCTAATTCGAAGGCTCGGATGCGAGCCTTGGTGGCAGCTTCGTTATTGACGATGAAAAAGCTCTGCATCTCGTATGAACCATCGCCCAAATTACGAATCATACTGAAGCTCTCCTGCATCTCGCCTTTGATTTCCTTCTCCACCATCGACTCGTATGCAGCATAGAAGTGGTCGAACTCGGCTGCAATGGAATCAGAGTTGGCACCCATATCACTTACAATACGACCCTTGATGCTGCTTTCTGCCTGACGAGCATAGATATTGCAAGCATTGTTGATAGCCGTCTGATGTCCGATGTTCTTCGACTTAAACTTAGAGGCGGTGCCTGTCACCTCAAAAGCAGCATCGCCAGCCTTTGCCAACTTCTCATAATGAGTGAGCAAGGCAACCTCCAAGGTGCGAGAAGAACCAAAGATTTGCCAATTGTCCTTCTTGAATTCCTTCACTTTCTGCTTGTACTCTTTCTGCATTTGCTTTTGCAACTGCTTGCTTACCGCAGTCTGGGCATTGGTATTCAAAGCCATGAACACCAACGCCATCATCATTAAAACTTTCTTCATAATTATTATCAATTTATTAATTACTTGATTACTACCTTCTTATTGTTAACTATGTACATTCCTGAAGATAAAGAGAGTTTTGTCTTCTCATGTGCATTCAAAGAAACAGATTTTACCAATATGCCCTTCATGTCATAAACACGCACCTTTTGCTTGTCATCCGACTCTAAATAAAGTACATTTCCGTCAATCCACATATTCAAACCACCCGCTTGTTTGAGTGGAATACTATAGATACCTGTCGTTCCACCATCAATTTTTATACTATAGGCAGTCTGCTGATTGCCATTTTTCTTCATATATGCCTCAAAAGGTTTTACGCCTCTCAAACCTGCCACAAATGTACTTCCATCATTTTCTACATCAGATTCTCCCTCCTTGGTATTCAATACATAAATATCATCAGCCTTATCTTTGTAAATGAAATTACCTACAAATTGGAGGTCTTTGCTATAAGTAGACAATGTAATCACATTAGAGCTAACCTCCTTATTTTGAGCAGAGAACACAACCTTTCCCTTCAAGATAAAACGATTGGCATAGACAGGATTATTCGGCATAGAAATGATAAATGGGTATCCAGCACTCTTGTCATACTGAGAATAATTTATAAATGAAACATCTGACTGATTATAAGTATTAGCACCATTCCATATACAAAACCAATATGGACGTGCCTTATCATACTTTTCTTCATTATAACCAGAATTAAGTGCAGTGTTATCAAATGGATAAATATTTCCCTGTGTCTCGTGAGTAACCTCAGTAGGAACAAAAGGCAAAGAGAGAGTCTCCCATCCCTTAACTTCTCCATTCAGACCAGTTTCCATATCAAACACTCTACTATATGATATTTTCGAAGCTGTAAAATCATTAAGAGCATAGAAATTACCATACGATTTTTCCAGATTTTCTGGTTCTTTAAGCGTTATCGAATTGGCAGCCCAACTAAATGTACCCGACTTCAAATATACAAAATTCAATGTTGAGTTACTTGGCACATAATCTTTATTATCCAAATAGACCAACAAATTTGGATTGTCAATACCATCCAGCATATTCTCAGGAATAGTCAAATTTGCATTCCATTTCACAGTTGCCAAACTACGACAATCAGCCAACAACTCCTTACCTGCACCTTTCAGACTATTTGGCAAATAAACAACCAACAAACTTGGCATAGAGGAAAGTGCACGATCTTTCAATGTCTCGATTTTAGCCTCCGTCATATCAAGTGTTACAAGATTGGTGAATGAAGCAATAAAATCCACATCAGCATCATTTAGTTTTCCCTTTACAGCTAAAGTATCGACCCCATTCTTGCCACTCCATCCAAACGCATCAGCCAACTTACCTGATTCCTCAACAGTCACAACCTTTCCATCATAGACACTAGGAGTTCTATAAGTTGTAATCCCTGAAGGTTCCATGTCTGCCATTGTAGCAAAAGCTTTCACGGTCGTTATTTTCTTCAGCTCCACCGTTCTACCCTTATTGGATTTCTCAGTAGGGTCGCTTCCGTCCGTCGTATAATAAATGGTCGCACCAGGATTGGAACTCATTGTCAGCGTCTTACCATCAAAAACAAAAGATACGTTCTCACAAGAAATCTCCTCCAGTCCTGTAATATGCTTTGAAATGATGTGTGACTCTGCTTTTCCTTCTTTTACTGCATAGGCTTTTATCGTTCCATTATGAGTTACAGGAAAAGTCCCCTTATACTCTTGATAGTCTCCACCTACACTATAATATATCTGAGCATCCTCTTCTTCTGATGTAATAGTTACTGTTTGTACACCATTTTCTTCGGTTAGGCTGATGTTTGGATTCTTTGTGGCTTCCAATGTCGAGATTCTAAAACTATTGTTGTCATTGACATGATAGATTACAATAAAATATTTGCCCACCGATAGTCCTTTTGTGTTAATTTTGATAATCTCATCTCCGCTATAATGCTTTTCTTCTACTCCATTTGCGTTTAGCAATCTCACCTCGCAAGCGTTTAATGCATTAATTACAAAGTTACTATTCTCTTGAATATCCAAGACAAAAGATTTAAAATCTACATTTCCTGTCTTCTGTATAAATACAGATTTATTTAAATCCAAGTTGTCGGCATCCTCTATTTTTGTTTCAGTCCAAGGAGTACTTTCAACTATAGGAGCACTCCAAGTACATGGATTTCCATCACTTTTAAACTGTATGTAGAATGTCAACGGAACACTCAACGACATTTCTACTTTATTATCAACTACACTCCAACTGCCATTTGCAACATTCCCCCCTAATGATTCTATCGAAGGAATTTCTTGTTCAACAGAAATTGCCCCGTCATAACTAGTTGATGCAGGTGAAATGGAGAAATCTCCTAAATAATTATTGTTTAGCCCCATTCGATAGCCTACTATCAAGATATCTTGTTTCTCCTCTACATCATTATTGGAAGATAATTCCCCACAATAGAATTTGAGAGACTTTAAATCACTATAGATATTTTCGTTGTCCTTCAGTTGATAATAGATGGTATGGAATCCAGAAGATAACTGTAAGTCAGTTACATTCAATGTGAAAGGTGCCGCATTGTCCCACTTCTCTTCATGCACTTTATCTTTGTCTACATTGTCCAACCACCAACGCAAAGCCACAACGGAATGACTTTCCGTCACCGTACTACTTGATTCTTCTGCTTCAACTGAAAGTACACCTCCACCTAAAAAGGCGAGAAGCAATATAAACCATATTTTCTTAAACATAAGCTTAATTATTTATTTGCAGATACTTTTATTTTTTCAACCTCTATTTTTCTTCGTTCTTTATCTATGACTATAGATGTCGAACTTTCGTCTATTACAAGAGCATTACGAACCAAAGTATAAGGATTGGTGCCTCCATCAGCCCCAATTATTTTGCCATCATATCCTAAGAGCATTTCCTTAAGTTCCTCGGTAGTCAGTAGGCAAGATGCATATTCGTCCAATACAGGACTATTGCTTGTTACACAATCTTGCACACAACTGCCAACCAACTCTTTTCTATAATAAGCATAATCCGAATTGACAGCATACAATACTTTTATATAACTATTGCTGTTGGAGGAAGGCTCGCAATTACTTAAGATTGAATTTGTAAATAAACATGCACCAATACTATACTGATAGACATTGCAATAATCAAACCTAAATGTACTTTTACCTGTACCCTGCATATTCTTTATCCTACAATTTTTTGCATCAACCTTATATATACTTGAGTATAAAAGTAAATTTTCAATATAGCATCTGTCCAACGTTATATTTTGTTTTTCGACATCACTAGAACTTCCAAGAGACAAACTTCCACCACATTTTCTAAATACAACATTTGTCGCATTTGCAAAAGAAGGGCTAGTACCAAAATATATTCCTTCAAACACTACTTCCTGCGTTGTATTCAAGCATAACAAACCACTGCTATAACTATCTATTATAGTTTTATTATCTCCTTCTGCTGCCGCCCCTATGAAAGTAATGTTTTTATCTACTGTTACAGATGTATTTAAATATAAATACCCCGAACTTATATAGATGATATCTCCATCAACTGCTGCTGTTACAGCAGTTGATAAAGAATTGCCGCCATAAACTCCAGTTATGTTACCATCATGTTGCAAGAAGACCTTAGCTGTAGAATTAGCGTACATTCCTCTTGTTTGGGCAAGTATTACTGTTAATATACTCCAACAACATATTATTGTCAGTATCATTTTTTTTATCATATTATTGCCTCCTATATTCATTATTCTGCATTAACATTAATCTTAAACTCTACCTTATTGTTATCTTTGTCCCAATGAAGTGAACTCGAAGAAACATTAGACAAGTAATTTTTCAAGCTATATGGCGTTTTACCTCCTAAATATCCAACTACAGTACCATCTGTGCCTAAATAGTTATTTTCCTTCAATGTTGCTTCATCATTATATATTTCAGCAATATTAGATGTTGTGTATGGATTTGTATTATTTCCCTCTTTTATCTTGTCAGTTACACCAGAAACGTTAGGATATAAGACATGATCGAGAATGACTTCCTCACCAAAACCATCATAGCCACATACTGTTCTCACAATCGAATTTCTTAAAAATCCTCCATAGTTTTGTATGTCATAGCTACTATATTCGTTGTCGGAATTTATTTTTTCCACATAACAATTCTCTATTAAACATAAAGTAGGGTCGGCAAGTTTCCCTTTCAAAGCCGATAACCAACTATTTTTAATTGTTACTTTCTCAATATCAGTTCCCAATGTTAGTACATAATTAAAATGGCATCTATCAAAAGTTAAGTTCTTGATATGATGTGTCCCATTTGCAAAATACAAACTATTTCCAAAAGAACATCTTCGGAATATTACATTGTCAATATCATGATTATAGTTTTCATAAGAGATTTCAAAAGAGAAACTATTAAAACTTATTCCATCAAACAAACAATATGGCAAGATTGTACCATTTGGTAATTGTATAATTACACCATTTGCAATCATCGTTTCATCGGCTCCACACCCTACAAAAGATATTTTCTTGCTTATATAAATATAATTTCCATCACTTTTCCCAAATGTTCCTTTTGTCAAATAGATAACATCATTCTCTTCAGCGTCACTGATCGCATCTGCTAAATTCTCTGCATCATAAATGCCCTTTATCTCATCACCAGTTTGCAGGAATATTTTTTGTGCTGTTATGGTCAGCGTCAAGTTGACTAAGCAACACAACAATATCAAAATTCGTTTATTCATAATTTTGTCAAATTTTAAAGTAAAACTTATTGGGGTTGTTGTGGATGACCATTATCACCTTTTCCAGGCGTGTCACCTAACGTTTTAAAATTTGGTATTTCACTATATCCTTTTATGTCCATATATATATATCCACCTTCACTTGGACGAATATAGAACACATAGTAATAAGTTTTTCCAGACTCAAGGGAGGTTAATTTGAACACATCACCCTCCTTGGTATTTACATACGATAGTGATTGAGGGATTTCTTTTAGGCTTGACCCTTCAACATATTTTCTCATTTCATCTTGATCCGAAGAATAAACAACTCCAAACTCAGAAGGAGAAGTATGATTTCCCCATTTACAAACACCTTTTATCTCAGCAGTCTCTCTATCAGTAGAAACATCACCATAGAAGTATTCTGGAGGAGAAGCATAAGACTGCCTTATTGTTAAAGTCAACTCATTATCCACACCATGAAAAGTAACATGCCCTTCTCTCGTATAATCCCTATATTCGTACGCAATTATCTTATTTTCTGGCAACACTATTGTTACAGAACCATTCTTGTTGCCTTCTTTTGTAGATAAGGTTATCCAATCTTCATCTTTCGAAACTGTCCATTTGGCATCCGTTTTTACATTGATGTTTATAGTGTCACCCATTTCATCACAAACATTATCATATGAATCATTATAATCTGTTGTCAAGTCGTAATACTTCCAATCATCAGGATATATTCCTTCCACCTCCTCACTAGTACACCCAACAATCAATGCAAGAAGCATACCCCAACATAGAAGTTTTACTCTTTTGAAAATATCATTTATCATATTATTCATCATTAGAAGTTTATCAATATTCCGGCATTCCCATAGAAACCACCTTCGGAAAAGCCACCCACATCAGCAATTTTTGCAAAAGTATCGCTCTTCTTCATCGGTATGGCGTATTCTGGATTCAAGAAGAAGCAGAAATGGTTTACAGGAGCTAGATTGAACCTAACACCTATCGTCAGGTTACCACATACTGCTTTCGAGCCATAGTCTGCTCCATCAGATGTTAGCATCTGAGATAAGAATCCCACCTGCGGAGTGACACCCACACCTGTACTCAAAGCCAACTGATAACCCAACTTTACTGCTATTTGATTCATCTTGTAGGTACAAGAGCCCAATCGCTCGTTGGTATCATCCTTATACCAATATACCTCATCCGAACTGGTTAATCCTACGGTATAAGATGCCTGCAAATCCACATTATAAATAGTAAATCCTACTACTCCCATGACACCCATCATCGAATTGTAGCTATACCCTGCACCTAAATAGAAACCATTCTTCTTGATATAGGTCTTAGGTTTCAACTTGATGGTATCCACAACTTCGCCATCACGAGGGATAACGTATGTCTTCGAGATGGAGCGATAGCCCTTCTTGGCAAAAGTAATAGTATTCTTACCAATAGGAAGGTTGCATACATTCGACTCTGTTATCAGCTTATCATCGAAATACATGCCCGCTGTCTTTGGAGTCATTTCCACTCGAAGATAACCTGTATAAGGAATAGGTGGATTGATAGTTACCGTTGTATCTTTCTTAGCAATCACAGTAACGGTGGAACTAACCGGCTCTGCATTCTTCTGGCGAGCCTCCAAGATGTAATTACCCGCCTTCTTGCGAAAATGCCAAGAACCAGCAGCCATTTTCTTTCCTTCAAAGTAAATGTCTGCACCATTAGCTACCTTAACCGTCATCGTACCATAAAGGTCATTCTCATCCAACAGCTGCAAGTGATATTCGTCATCGCTTGCAGGTGTCACATTGATGGTTCCATCATAGTACATATTCTTGTTGCGCACCGACACACTATGGATTCCAAACGACAAATAGGCGGTAATAGGTGCTTCGCCTAAATTTTCGTTATCTATCACGATGTCAGACTTCGGAACAGAAGTCGAAAAGGACACATTCTTGCCCTCCAAATTGAGCTTCATCGTATAAGTACGAGCCGCCTTGATCTCATCCTCATAGTAGTATTCTACCTTACCATACTTAGGATGGCGGATGGTGATGCGTTGCGCTCTTTGAGGCACATACACCCACCACTGACCTGTCTTATGCACAGTTGTTACAATACCATACGAGCCACCATCAAACGCTAGGTCGTTCAATGTGGTCTCGATTTTAATCAAAGCCGCCGTCTTGCCATTCTTATCTTTCTTCATCGTTCCCTTCAGATTGGCAGTCTGGTCGTATTGGAGATATTTGAAATCCCTCACGACCAGATTGTTCTGAGCAAACAATGGGAAAGACAGAACTGCGAGAAGCAATAAGAGTAACGTTTTCTTCATTCTAGTGTTAGTTATTTAAAATTTATAATCCTTTAACCATCTTAAACTCATAAGAGTCACCATTAAAAGATCCGATAGCATTGAAATTCCATCTATAGGTTCCCCCAGTTATCATATGCGGGTCATTTATGTCATCAACTTTCCCTACCCATTTTTTACCAGAATTGGCAAATTGAGTAGCCACATCCATGATATCAACAAGCACCTCACCTGTATCACGATTAAAATTCCAAGAGCTACTGCATATTGTCTCTGACTCAGAATAGGATACAGTTCCATCCTTTTTCAAGTTTACAACATAGCCAACTTCATAAGAAGTACCACCCAAACTATAATGGATTTCTTTACAAATCCAAGTACCAGAAAGGTCAACTGGTTCAGCTAAGACCTCTGAGCTAAATTCAATTTTATCCTTATCATGAATCTCATCAATATTTTTTTCTCCATCTTTCCAAACTATTTGTTTATCATGGCCATCTTCATTAATAAATGTCACGCTATCAACAGAAGAAATACTTAGCTCTTTTTTTACACCATCAAGCATGAAAGTAACAGTATGAATATCTTGCGCTTTCACGATCAACTGTAAAGCAAGCAAAAACAATATAAATAAAGACCTTCTCATTTTTTATAAACTTTATAACTTGTATTACCAATCGTTATTACATACAAACCAGCAGACAAACCAGACAAAGACATATACCCATTTTCTCCTGCCAACACTTTTGTTTTGCGTACAAGAACTCCTTTGGCATCGTATATCGCTAATTGTTCGTTTTTCTTCGAAGAATACAATATTGCTCCATCCGCATACTCAATCTTGTTTTCTGCTTTAATTGTTACTATTCCTGCAGTATTAACTACCTCATAAGATAATTTATCTATATCTTTCATGGAATAATGTATTTCCATTGCCTTGATAGATATAAGTAATTCTGTCGTAGTAAATACTAATTTAGGTTTTTCTTCCAAAAGATAAGCCACACGACTTCCGTCCTTATTATAAACAACAATATTCATCTCACTCATAGCTTTTATTGGAGGATCAAACAATGTACTCAAAAAAAGCAAAAAGACTATACGTTTCTTCATATTTTTGATTTTTAATTATTTCTTCTCGATAAATGCACTCGGCACATATGCCGTACTCACCAAACAAACGCCCTCGACCTCTACCACTACACGTTGTTGACCTGCCACCCTTGCCACCTTGCCAACAACACCCTTAAATGCCCCATCTATCACCTTAACCAAGTCACCACTCTTGTAATGGCAAGCCTCTGGATTTACCACCTTGACACGCTCGCTAGGCACACTTGTGATACGAATGAAATTCATCATTGCCTCATAAGGTACGACAAGGGGAGGATTACTGCCATCTTCAGACTTGTGAAAATGATCATAATAATGATTGAGAAAAGTAAGATGAGAATGATTCTTAGAATAAGTCTTGATGACTTCGGGAGTAGTATAGACAAAAAGTAGGTTGGGGAGCAAAGATTCACTAACGACTCTACGCTTGCCTTTGACAATCTTGCTTTTATAATGCAAAGGCAGATACGCCTCGACACCTTTGCTTACCAGGTAATCATAGGCTTTTCTTTCACGATGGTAAGTGGCACGCATCACATACCACTTCTTGCTTGGGGCAGGGGTATACCCTACCGACACCCCATCATGTGTAGTTCTGGAGGGGGCACAAGGGATAAGCCTTGTGCTTGGAGGCGGTTCTTCGCCTCGCTTGGGTGTCACATTAGTCAATGTGCTCATTGATATAAATCCTTAGATATAACCTTAGAAAGTTACTCTAGAAAATAGTCTAGACATAAAAAAGCGTGAACCTCCGTTGTCCGCTCCACACTCTGAGGCCGTGAGAATTGCCCTATACTGCTGAACGAACAACAGTATAGCCCACGCCGATATGATAAGCGTCTCCGATAAAAACTAGCAACAGTTTTACGGTTACACACAATCACACCCGGAGCATCTACTGCTGCTAAGTCTCAGGCAGTACATTTAGCTTGAAATTTCTCACGTTTCAGAGTGTCTGCTGAACATAGCGTTGTAAACGCTTTATAAATATGTCCCAGCTCTCATCTTCCCACCCATTGCCCGCTTCATGCTTTCACCACTCACTTTCGAGCTTTCTGGCACTCAGCCCGGCGTGGGCTGTCTCTATTACTCATTTTCTAGACATTCTTGAACATTCTAATATTCTTTGCCGTCCTTAGAAAAGTAACAAGACTAAGAGCTAAATGCAAAATTAATAAATATTTTCTAAATTCATCATCTTTCCCTTAAAAATCTTTCAAGTTTAACGTTCATTTAGACTTCATTACATATAGTACAGTTATTCATTTGTCCTAAGTAACGATAAAAAAATAACTTGGTACAAAAATGCTAAGCAGATTTGCACCTAACGACATAGTTCCACTTAGGCAAACGCTCGTCAAATACGATTCGCTTTAGCCTTTCGGATTCATATGATTCGTCAAGCGTTCT
>OJKE01000505.1_pt1 | contig 15281 bp, 14 predicted proteins | sample 1596501 | NCBI WGS metagenome assembly OJKE01 (sample SAMEA4350125, study PRJEB24818) | metagenome | biome: human; feature: gut; material: faeces | place: Denmark | collected 2013-09
CTCTAGTGGTCAGAGGACAGTTGAGGGCTCGTAGCTCAGTTGGGATGAGCGTTCGGTTCGCATCCGAAAGGTCGAGGGTTCGACTCCCTTCGAGTCCATACAGCAGAAAACCGCTCTGTCGTAGCTATACGGCAGGGCGGCTTTCTTGTTTGCAGTTTTATGAGACGGTGAAGATTGTTCTGGCTGATCTGGAGCCGGTTCAAAGGTGGAAAATTACTGCTCTTCAAACCTTGAAAGTGCTAGAAATCAAGGATTGATGCGGGTTAATACCGTGATACACTCGCAATGGCTTGAGGGTTGCGTTTGTTACATCGTTTTGGTATAACAACTCACAACCTCGCAATGTGTAGTGCCGGTGGCGGAGAAATACACCACCAGCGTTTTGCCCGTAGTCGTTACCGTGCTGGCAGCTTCCGAAGAAGCAGCCGCAGAAGAACTGCTCACACTGCTAGCGGAATTGCCGGAGCAGGAAGCCAGCAGCAGGGCGGCAGCAGATGCGCCGGCAACCTGCAAAAACTGGCGGCGGGAAATTTTATTCTTCATCTTATTCATCTGCATTTACCCTTTCATCTGGTTCATTTTCCGCAAAAAACTCTCCGCACCCAGCTACAAACTGCTTGAAATTTACTTCTGATCGTCCACGGGAGGAAACATGGTGGCGAATGCCGCCAGCTTATCCTCCGTGACCTCATAATACCGTTTATCCTTGTTCAGTGCAGAAATCTCCTGCATTTCTGCATCGGTCAGCGCAAAATCGAACACATCGAAGTTGTCGTGGATGTGGGCCGGGTTCTTGGAGCCGGGAATGACCACATTGCCTGCCTGAATGTGCCAGCGCAGAATAATTTGCACGTTGCTCTTGCCGTACTTTGTTGCAAGGCGGGTGAACAACGGCTCTTCCAGCAGGCCCTTGTCAGCGTGGCCCAGCGGATACCATGCCTGAATCACCATGCCATTCTCGGCGAGGAAGGCTTTCAGTTCTTTCTGCTGGGCGTAGGGGTGAACTTCGGTCTGGAGGATGGTGGGCTTGACTTCGCAGATGCTCAGAATTTCTTTGATCTGCTCCTCGTTGAAGTTGGACAGACCGATGGCACGGACTTTGCCCTCCTTGTAAGCCTTTTCCATCAGGCGATAACCGGCAACGTAATCACCGGCGGGCTGGTGAATGAGCAGCAGGTCGATGTAGTCGGTGTCCAGACGTGCCAGCGTCTTGTCCACAGCATCGGCATCGGTGTAGAAGGTCGGCCACAGCTTGGTTTCGAGGAAAATTTCCTCCCGCAGCAGACCGGACTTCTTCATGGCGCGGCCCACGGCTTTTTCGTTGCAGTAGGCGTTGGCGGTGTCGATCAAGCGGTAGCCGTTCTGCAAGGCGCTGACGCAGGAGGCCTCTGCCTCGTCCGGGGTCAAAAGAAATGTGCCAATACCGGCCATGGGCATTTTCACGCCGTTATTGAGAGTTGCGTATTCCATAAAAGATTCCTCCTTAAATGTTCTTTCCAAGTTTCGTGGCTTCGTTTTTATTGGTCGCCATGCCGCCGTAGGTCATGCCGTGCTCCTTATTTCAGTTTTTGATATTCTTCTTCACTCACTGGTTCACACCACTGACTGCGGCGGTTTTCTCCGGGTACTTCCACCGCCAGATGGGAGAACCAGCTGTCCGGCGCAGCGCCGTGCCAGTGCTTTACACCGGGCATAATGTTGATCACATCGCCGGGGTGCAGCTCCTGCGGCTCTTTGCCCCATTCCTGATAGTAGCCCCGGCCTGCCACGCAGACGAGGATCTGCCCGCCGCCCTTGTCCGCCTCGTGGATATGCCAGTTGTTGCGGCAGCCGGGTTCAAAGGTCACATTGAAGATTTTGACCTGCTCCGTGGAGACTGGCGCAAGATAGCTCTGCCCGCTGAAATACTGTGCAAAGCCGTCATTGGGCGCGCCGATGGGGAAGACCATACTGTTCTGGTGCAGCTGCTTTTCATCAGTGTTTTCCGCATCTGCCCAGATGTCCTTTGCCATTCGGAATGCCGCCCAAGCCTTAGGCCAACCCGCATAAAACGCAGCGTGCGTCAGGATTTCCGCAATTTCACTGCGGGTAATTCCGTTTTCCTTGGCCATTTGCAGATGATGTCCGAAAGAGGTATCCGTCAGCCCCTGAGCCATCAGCGCTGTCACGGTGATGAGGGAACGGTCGCGTGCAGAAAGCTCGCTTTCCCGGCTCCAAACCTCACCGAAAAGAACATCATCATTGAGCTGTGCGAACTTCGGCGCAAATTCACCAAGCACATCTCTGCCTGCTGTAATTTTCTTCATGGTCACTTGCACTCCTTCAAAATTTCGTAAATCTCGTCATGGCTCAGCTTCTTGCAGCAGCCGCCGGTCAGCACGGTGGAATCGGCCACAGCCTTGAGGTCGGTGTCGGCAGGGATGCCCAGTTCTACAAAGGTGGTGGGCATCCCGATCTCCTTGATGAAGGCCGCCAGAGCCTCCACGCCAGCCTGTGCCAGTTTCAGCTCGGATTTGCCCGCCGGGTCGATGCCCCAGACGTTCTGTGCAAAGCGGGCGAACCGTGCGGTGTTGGCCGGGAGCAGGTGACGGTACAGCACCGGGTGAATGACCGCCAGACCAGCACCGTGGTTGCAGTTGGTGTAGGCACCCAGCTGATGCTCGATCATGTGACACTGGAAGTCGGTGACCTTGCCGATTTTCAGGATGCCGTTTTCGGCCATAGCCGAAGCCCATGCCAGCTCGCTGCGGGCCTCGTAGTTGTCCTTGTCGGTCAACAGGACGCGGATGTTGCGGATGACGCTGCGCATGACGGCTTCGTTGATGTCATCGGAGAGGTTGTTCTCGTCCGGCTTGCCGAAGTAAGTTTCCATCGCGTGGCTCAGGGTGTCGAACGCACCGGAAATGACCTGCTTCATGGGAACGGACAACGTGTAGGTGGGGTCGAGGAAAGCAAAGTCGGCCTGTGCACCCCACAGGGCCCCCTTAATCTTCTTTTCCTCATGGGTGATGACCGCGCCGTTGTTCATCTCGGAGCCGGTACCGAACACCGTGACGATGGTGCCCAGCGGGATGAACGCAGTGGGACGAGTATGCTTGGTGTTTTCCAGCTCCCACAAATCTTCGTCCACCTTGGCCTGTGCGGACACCACCTTGCAGCAGTCGGACACGGAACCGCCGCCCACGGCAAGAATCAAATCCACATGGTTCTCACGGGCCAGCTTTGCACCCTCCTGCACCTTGGCGTAGGTGGGATTGGGCATGATGCCGGGAAACTCCACGATGCGCTTACCCTCGGCGTTCAGAATACCGACGATTTCATCATAGACACCATTGTGCTTGATAGAACCGCCGCCGTAGGCCAGCATCACGGTATCGCCGTAGTGCTCCAGCAGACAGCCCAGATATTCCTTCACGCCACCCTTGCCGAAATAAACCTTGGTCTTGTTTTCAAACAGAAAATTGTTCATAGCCGTTACACTCCTTTATATAAAACTGGGAAATCAGACGTTTTTGCCCATCTCGTAGGCTTCCTTCATGGCCGGGGAGGACATCACCTCGCCGGGCCGATATACGCCGGTGCCGTAGATGACCCCCTTTTCCTTGGCACCATTCAGGCAGGCGGTAAAGCCCCGGAAACACTCCAAGGTGCAGGCCATGGCAGCACGGTTATCGTCCGCGCAGGTCATGATGAAATAGAACTCCTTGTTCGGAATGTTCGTCCACCGGGCAAGGCTGCGATCGATGATGATCTTCATCTGTGCATCAATGGAGTAGAAGTACACTGGGCTTGCCATCACGATAACATCTGCCGCCTGCATTGCGTCCAGAATTTCGCTCATGTCATCGTTCAGGGCACACTTGCCGCCGTGGTCGCGGCAGTAATAGCAGGCATTGCAGGGCACAATCTTCTTGCTGCGCACGAAGATCTTTTGCACTTCGTTGCCGCTCTCCTGCGCACCGCGCATAAACTCACTGCACAGCAGGTCGGAGTTGCCGTCCTTGCGGGGACTGCCGGACAAAATCAAGACTTTCTTCATTGGTCGTTCCTCCTTTGAGGTACTCTCTTTTTCTGGTTCCAGTATAGCGCAAGTCTGCATTTCCCGGAATCTCCATTTTGTTCGCTTGTTTGAACTCAAAGGTTCAAACAACCCGCTTGACACCCTGATTGTAACACTTAGAGTCAGCTTTAGGTCAAGTGCATCTTTTGTAAAAAGAAAAAGCCACTGCATGATTTCTCATGCAGCAGCTTCTCGTTGCAGTGGCGTATCAGCGATACAATTCCTTGCTGGCTATTTTAGCCGCATCCAGAAAACGCTGAACGGCAGGCGTTGGATTCGGGGAGTGCAGGATACCATAGGGGATGCCGTAATCCCAATCTACTGGAATCACTTTCAGCAATGGGTGGACATTGGCCCAGCCCGGAATTGCCAGCAGCACATCGTTGGTGTTTTCGCAGCGGTTGAAGATGTCCATGCTGTAAAATTCAAAATCCACGATATTTACTTGTGGATGGTGCTGCCATAAATCATCCCGCAGTTCATCTACATAGTGGCTCCATCCACGGTGCATCAGCAGTAGATTTTCGCCGTACAGGTCTGTGATCTGCAAGCGGTCTTTTGCCGCAAGTTTATGATGGATGGAAACCGCGCAGTAAAACGGCCTGCGAACCAGTTCCAGACCGGCACATTTGCGCAGATGCAGCATCGTTTCATCAAAGATGCCGCCTACTACATCAATGTTCGTGCCGAGGTTCGCCAGAATTTCCCGTGCATTTTCCGGGGTGTTTTCAAAAGGCACAATCTGGAATTTGATGTCCGGGCAGATGGTCTGCACTTTCGACCACAGTTCCATGAGCAGCTGGGCAGGTGTCATGGGAGAGGAACCAATGCGGATGACGTTGGAATCCTCCTGCATTGCGTTCCGGGCACGAATGACAGAATCATGGCAGTATTGAATGATGTACTTGGCATCCTGATACATGGAACGGCCTGCTTTGGTCAGTGTTAGTCCCCGGCGAGTACGCTCGAACAGCTTGACACCAAGGGAATCTTCCAATAGGTTGATCTGCTTGATGATGGCTGTTGGCGTGATGTAGCTTTCCTCTGCCGCCTTGTTGAAGCTGCCTGCATCCGCCACACGGATGAAGGTTTCCAGCTGATGATTGTACATGAAAACACCTGCCCTTCAAAAAAGCATACAATCCATAAATAGAATAACATTGGATAACCCAAAAATCAACTAAAACAAAGTGTGAACAATAAAGTTTGAGTGTTATACATTTTACATCATTTCACCAATCGCCCATGAACTATAAAATGTATATGGGTGATGCAGAATGGCGAAAATTGAGGACTGTCCCGGCTTTGAAACGTTCGGCGCGGATGTCAAGGCAGCACGAAAGGCAAAGCAGCTTTCCCGCAGTGCGCTGGCTGACATGATACATTGTGACAGCCGGTATCTTGCGAATATCGAGAACGAAGGCACGCTGCCCAGCCTGCCGGTGGTGATTCAGCTTATTAAAATCTGTGGCTTACCTGTGGAGCGATACTTCAACCCGGAACTCATGCGGGAAGAAAGTGCGGAACGTCAGCGGGTCAGCCACAAGCTGCAGCTTTGCCCAGAAGAATACTTACCTATCGTAGAAGGTGCCATTGACGGCGCCTTGCGAATCCATGAACAGGAAAAAGTGCCGGCGTGTGTCTGATTGCCACGCACGGTCATTGAGAGGATGCAAAAGCGTCCTCTTATTTTTTTGCATTTTGCGGGCAAAACGGGGGTGTTGTGGTGTCATAGTAGTGGGGAAAGGTAACGTAGCAAGCATAGGGAGTGTAGCCACTCCCGACAAAAATGCTTGCTGGGGAGTACCCCAGACCCCCAAGAAACGAGGTGAAACTATGACGAACCGAACCCGAAAAATTGTTCTGCGTGTTCCCGTGACGCCGGCGGAACGGGAACTTATCCGGCAGAAGATGGCACTGCTGCACACACGAAATTTTTCTGCATACGCCCGGAAGATGCTGATAGACGGATATGTTGTCCACATCGACACCACCGACATCCGGGCGCAAACCGCCGAACTGCAAAAGATTGGTGTCAACGTCAATCAGATTGCGCGGCGGCTGAACAGCATGGGGCCGTTGTACACACAAGACGTTGCGGACATCAAAGGAGCACTGGCACAGATATGGCAGTTACAAAGATACATCCTATCAAGTCAACGCTGAAAAAGGCACTGGATTACATCGAGAATCCAGCCAAGACGGATGAAAAAATGCTGGTGTCCTCCTTTGCCTGCTCCTATGAAACCGCCGACATCGAATTTGAACTGCTGCTATCACAAGCCATGCAGAAAGGCAACAATCTGGCCCACCACCTGATACAGTCTTTTGCGCCGGGCGAAACCACGCCGGAGCAGGCCCACGAGATTGGCCGGCAGCTTGCAGATGAAGTCCTGCAAGGAAAATATCCCTATGTGCTGACAACGCACATTGACAAAGGGCACATCCACAACCACATCATCTTTTGCGCTGTGGACATGGTGAATCAGCGCAAATATGTTTCTAACCGACAGAGTTATGCCTACATCCGGCGCACCAGCGACCGGCTGTGTAAGGAACATGGCCTGTCCGTGGTAATGCCCGGTCAAGACCGGGGCAAAAGCTATGCCGAGTGGGATGCACACCGCAAGGGCACGAGCTGGAAGGCGAAGCTGAAAACCGCCATAGATGCAGCCATCCCGCAGGCCAAGGATTTTGACGATTTTCTGCGGCTCCTGCAGGAGCAGGGCTACGAGGTCAAGCGGGGCAAGTATGTGTCGTTCCGTGCGCCCGGACAGGAACGGTTTACCCGCTGCAAAACGCTGGGCGAAGCCTACACCGAGGAAGCCATCATCGAACGCATCAAAGGGCGGTTTGCGGAGCGGAAGCCCAAAGAAAACCGCAAAATTTCGCTGCGGATTGATTTGGAAAACAGCATCAAGGCCCAGCAGTCCGCAGGGTATGAGAAGTGGGCAAAACTCCACAATCTGAAACAGGCGGCCCGGACGCTGAACTTCCTGACGGAGCATGAAATCGAAAGCTACCCGGATTTGGAAAGCCGGGTGGCCGAGATCACCGCCGCCAGCGCCGAGGCTGCCGCTGGGCTGAAAGCGGCCGAATGCAGACTTGCAGAAATGGCCATGCTGATAAAGGATGTTACTACCTGTAAGGAGCTGCGCCCGTTGGTGCAGGAATATCAGCGAGCTGCTGACAAAAAGCAGTTCCGGCGCAGGCACGAAGGCACCTTGATTCTCTATGAGGCCGCAGCCAAGGCCCTGAAAGAGCAGGGCTTTCAAAAGCTGCCCGACCTCTACGCCCTGAAAGACGAGTATAAGCTATTGGCCGAGCAGAAAGACCAGCTGCAGCGGCAGTACGCCGAAGCCAAACGCCAGACGCAGGAGTATGGCATTATCAAGCAGAATGTGGATGGCATTCTGCGGACAACGCCGGGAAAGGAGCAGATGCAGGAACGGTAAGCCACGCAAGTTTTCGTCACAACCCGCTGACAGTTTAAACAATATCTGCTATAATTAAAACAATGATTCTTAGAAAAAATTCTCAAGTAGAAAGGAGATTTTTTAATTGGACAACAACCTCATTCCGTATCAGCCTGTAATCTCCGATATTAAAAATTTGATTGCCGCAGGTCAGAACGTTGCCTATAATGCAGCCAACCGTGCAATGATTATGACCTACTGGAACATTGGAAAGCGCATTGTTGAAGAAGAACAGAGCGGTGCCGAGCGTGCAGAGTATGGAAAGCGTTTAATTCCAGTTCTTTCGGCAGAACTCACAAAGGAATTCGGCAACAGCTATTCCAGCCGAAATCTTCACTATTACCGTAAATTTTACCATTGCTTCCCTGATTCCGAGATTTTGAACACGCGTGTTCAAAATCTTAATTGGTCACATTTTCGGGCTTTGCTTCGTGTTCCCGATGAGGATGCCCGTATTTGGTATATGAATGAAGCGGCTAATGAAAATTGGAGTGTTCGCACCCTTGACCGCAACATTGGCACACAGTATTATTATCGGCTGCTCCATTCTCCGAAAAAAGAAGCTGTGATGGCAGAGATGAAAGAGAAAACGGCGGCAGAGCCCAAGCATCAGTTTGAACTTCTCAAAAGTCCCATCGTGGCAGAATTTTTAGGTTTTCGCACCGAGGATTCCTTTGCAGAGTCCGATTTGGAGTCTGCAATTCTTTCTCACATCCGGGACTTCCTCATGGAAATGGGAAAGGGATTTGCTTTCGTGGCCCGGCAGCAGCATATTGTGACCGATACGGAAGATTACTACATCGACCTTGTATTCTACAACATCGAACTGAAATGTTATGTTCTGATTGACTTGAAGATGGGTACGATCACCCATCAGGATGTCGGCCAGATTGATATGTACGTTCGGATGTACGATGAACTCAAATGCAAAGAGGGCGACAATCCCACAATCGGCATTCTGCTGTGTGGCGAAACCAGCGAGGACATCGCGCGATACTCTGTCCTGCATGATAACGACCACCTGTTCATGTCGAAGTATCTAACCTACCTGCCCACTAAAGAACAACTTCGGGCAGAAATTGAACGCCAAAAGAACATTTTCTATATGCAGCATCCGAAGCTGGATGATAAATCGGACGATTCCGAATTTTAATCAAGATGCAAGAAAGCCGGACACAGCAGCCACAAGGCCACCGTGTCCGGCTATTTCTGTGTTGACAATGGCACATTACTTTCACTGAAAATAATGTGCCATTGTTAAGCTGGCGGTATTATTCACCCGTAAAATCAAACCTCTGTCCGTCAAAGTCAGCATCGGTCATGTGCTCCAACTTTGCAATGGTGCCGTTTGCCAGCCGCCGCATTTCCGTGTCCATGTCCGGCAGGGCGGTCAGCATCCGCGCCATCGTTCGGCGGCGGTCAGAGGTGTGGTACATACAGATCAAATTTTCTTCTTCCACGCTGAAATTCATGGTCAGACCTCCATTTCATGTTGTTTGCTGCGGGCCGCTGCCTTTTTCGGGCTGGCGGCCTGTTTTGTTTCGGAAAGCTGCTTGCGGACGGAAGCACGGGGCTTGCGGATGCCCCTGTCCCGGTTCTCCTTTTTGTCAACCAGCGCATAGATGCCGAAACGGTCTTTCACGCTGGAAAGGTGCATGGATTTGTACGGCAGCATGGCAAGCAGCTGGTCCGTGTCCCGGCTGGATGCCAGTTTGGTAAAATAGGGCGATACCTCCACCATAAAATGATTCTTGTCCGGGCTGTTGGGAGCAGCCAGCCGTTTCATGTCTGCCGCAATGCGCTGGGCCTCGGCCTCAATCAGCCCGGTGTGCAGTGCCGCAAGATGTTCTTTGAAATCACCGGGCCGTGCCGGTTCCCGGCTGCGCTGCTCCTGCCGGATGGCCGCTTGCAGAAGTTCCGGGTCACGGGGCTGCATTTCATACCGCACGAACTCCCCGAAATATTTGTCCGGGCGGCTGTCGAAATGCTTTTTCGGGCCAATCTCCCGCATCCCGCTTTCGTAGATCAGACGATTGGCACCCACGGGCAGGGCGACTTCCCGGATGTGCTGGAAGTGCTGCTGATAGTCCAGTTCATACAGATTGCCTTGCACGGTTCCGTTGGCCGCGCCGGTCAGCTCCACCGCATAGGCAAGAATCCTGTCATGGGTCTGTTCGCCGCAGAATTTCCATGTGTTGTAGGCTTGCGTGTCTTTGAGCAGCACGTCCCGTTCCCGGAAGCAGAATGTTCCAGAAGGCCGGGACAGCCACAACAGCAGCTTATCTTCCGGCTGGTCGCTGCGGGCGGCCTCCCGCAGCATCTTGATGTCATAGGCAAAATCGCTCTGATAGTATGCGGTGTTCTGGTGCATAATGGCTTCCAGCGCAGCGATCACATCCATATTTTCAAATTTTTGCACGGCTTATACCTCCAATTCCTTTGTCTTTTCCCGTGGCGGTGTTTGCTTGCTCTGCTCCTTTTTTGCGGCATCCAGCTGTGCCCGGATGGATGGCTTTTTCGGCTTGGCCGTGTGGGACTTCTTGGCTTTTGGTGCCTTTTCTTCGGCCTTGACTGCGGCGGCAAGGTCCGTCAGAGAGATTTGTTCTCCGGCTTTTGCTTTGGCCTCCAATTCGCCCAGAGAGGGCGTATTGTTCAGCACGCCATCAATCATATTTTCGTTTTGTTCGGTGGAAAGTTCTGCGGTACGCAGCGGATTTTCCCGCAAGAACTCCGGCACCTGCTGGAAGCCCACACTGTCGCAGTAGTGGGCGGTGTCCTGCCCATTCTGGTGCAGTACCACCACATCCGAAACAGACAGTGAGTGTCCCTTGAAATCTGCCGGATGGTCCACGTTGAACGTGCGGTAGAGGTCCTCCAACGTGGTGCCAGCAGCCAGCGGCGCGGCGTAAACCTCCGTATAGTTGGCCTTGTCCACGGACAAACCAGCGGCCTGCAGGCGGTCGTAGGGCTCAAAACGGTAATCGCGGGTGGAATCTTCATTGCGCAGCTGGTAGATGGAAAAGCTGTCCTGCTGCGGTGCTTCAAAGCCTGCCGCTGCGTATTCCTCTACGGTCATTCCAGCATCGGCAGCTTCCTGCGCGATCTCGGCCTGTACCTGTGCCTTATAGTCCTGCAAGGTCTGGTCAAAGTCGGCCAGCTTGGGCGGTTCCGGCAAGTCATACTGGCCTTGGTTGAGCAGCGGGCGGCAGTCCTGCACATACGGTAGATCACATGAGAGAGCCGCGCCGTCCATGCTTTGCCATCCTTGTTCATCTTGCGATAGCTGCCATTCGCAGAGATTTGGATGTCCAACCCCTTGCCCACATCCCCGGTGTCGCTGGCAAGGGGCGTGGGAAGCAGCGGAGCCGATGATGAATACTCGTTTCCGCTCGTGCCACGCGCCAACGGCAGCAGCAGGTAATACGAAAACCCGAACATCGTAACCTGCCTGCTCCAAGTCAATGAGCGTTTTGTCGAGCCCCATACGGAGGAAGCCAGCAACATTTTCTCCAAGCACCCAACGGGGCTGCAATTCCCGGATGACCCGCAGCATTTCGGGCCACAGGTAGCGTTCATCGTGGAAGCCGCGCTGCCGCCCTGCGGTGGAGAACGGCTGGCACGGGAAGCCGCCTGAAATGAGGGTGACGGTGCGAAGTCCTGTTTTTTCAAAGAAAACCTCCTTTGTTACGGTGGTGATGTCCTGAAAGCGGGGCACCTCCGGCCAGTGGCTTGCCAGCACAGCGGCGGGAACCGCTGCCCCCTCGCATGGGCAGACCGAAGAAAACCCCGCCGCTTCTGCGGCAAGGTCGATGCCGCCGATGCCGGAAAACAAGCTGAAATGCGTTAGGCTCATAGCTCCACCACCTCGCTGAGCCGGGTGGTCATGATTTTATAGAGCTGGGTGTTTTTCGGGATAGGGTTTGAGAACGGCAGCACCACATTTTCAAAAATCAGCAGTCCTTCGCCCGGTTCCGAATTGTCGATGTACTTCTGCTGGTCTGCGGAGAGGTTCAGCCGTTCCGAAAGGATTTTGCGGTCGCCGGATGCCTGATTCAGCAGCGTGATGAAGTCGCTGTTTTCCAGAATGTTCTCGATCTCCGGCGAAGAAAGAAGGTCCTTCACATTCTGGGTGGCGCCTGTGGGCACACCGCCCCATTTGCGGAAGCGTTTCCAAATCTCGGCACTGTACGCGGCGGTCTGTTCTTCTTTCAGGAGTAAGTGGAACTCGTCTGCAAAATACCATGTAGCCCTGCCTTGGCTGCGGTTCTGGGTGACGCGGCCCCATATCTGGTCTTGGATAATGAGCATTCCCAATTTCTTTAACTGTTTGCCCAGTTCTTTGATGTCAAAGGCCACGAGCCGATTGTGGATGTCCACATTCGTTTTGTGGTTAAACACATTCAGCGAGCCGGACACATACAGGTCCAGTGCCTGCGCCACCCGGTCCGCTTCCGGCAAGTGCTGGTCGAGCAGTGCTTGGTGGAGGTCAGACAAAATCGGCATATTCTCCGGGCAGGGATTTGCCAGATAGGGGCGGTAGATGGCTTTCACAGCACGGTCTATCACGGTACGTTCAATCGCTTCCAAACCTGTTTTGCCGCCCATGACCAGCTCACAGAACGACAGCACAAAATCAGACTTCAAGGCCAGCGGACTATCATCTTCGGAATAGTTCAGATTGATGTCCAGCGGGTTTACATAGTCCTTGCTGGTGGGCGAAAGTTTGATGACCTGTCCATGCAGCCGCTTGACCAGTGGATAATACTCGGCCTCTGGGTCTGAAACAAAAATATCATCAGCGGTCGTTAAAAACACACTGACGATTTCGGACTTGCAGCTCATGGATTTGCCGCTGCCGGGGGTGCCCAACTTCAAGCCATTGGGACACCGCGCCTGCTTGCGGTCCAGCATGATCATGTTGTGGGATTTCGCGTTGATGCCGTAGTACATGGCCGCGCCGCTCTGGAAAAGCTCCTGCGTTACAAAGGGCACAAACACCGCCACGTTGGAGGTGGTAAGGCTGCGCTGAATCTTTATCTGGTTGATACCCAGCGGCAGGCTGGACACAAGGCCCTGCTCCTGCTGGTAGTCCAGCCGGACAAGGGAGCAGTTGTACTTCTGGGCCACGCCCGCCGCTTGGAACACATCGTTGCCCAGCTTTTGCTTGGTGTCGGCCACATTCAGCACTAAAAAAGTCAGCATGAAAAGCCGTTCGTTCCGGGTCTGCAATTTGTTCAGCAGCTTTTTGGCATCCTCGCCGTAGGTAGCAAGGTCGCTGGGGAGGATATCCATGTCGTACCCGGAACGGACAGCCTTTTTCTGTTCCTGAATCTTCATGGCGTCAAGGTCTGTGATCTTCCGCTTGATGGTTTTGATGGCCTCGGTCTGGTCGATGGCCTGCACATGGAGATTGACGAGAATGCCGCTTTCCGTTTTGAGAAAATCGGCCAGCATTTCATCCGAAAGTTCCGGCGCAAGGATTTGTAAAAAGCTCACAGCTCCATATTTGCCGCCCAGTCCAAAAGTCTTGGCCGTGCCGAAGCAGAGGGAGGACGGGGCCACAAAATCCTTAGTGGACAGGCCGGAGGGCGCCAGCCAGTCCCAGTCAAAGCGGAACGGTTCCCCGTCCGGGTGGAAGATGCCGTGCAGCACCTCCAAACGCGCCTGTCCGTCCATGACGTGCGCCACGCAGCCCATGGTCTTGAAATAGCCCAGCAGGTCAAGACCAATGCGGGTCAGCCGCGCCCGTGCGGTTTTTAGATTGTCTGCCTCGATGGTGAAGGTCAGGTACTTGGTTTTGACAATGCCGTTGTTTCCGCTGGCAAGCTGCTTTTGCAGGATGGCGGTGTACTCGGCGCGGATGTCGTCAAAATCATCCCCCTGCGGTGCGATCTCAAAACTTTTTGCGTACTGCACCGGGTCAACCTTGCGATTGAGAAACGAAAGCTGCACATGGATGGAGGCATCCACATAGTTGTACAGGTCGCACAGGTGTTCAAAGATGGCGGTCCTCGTTTCCGGCTGGGCCAGCTGATAGCTGATGTCCTCAAAGGCAATGCACTTGGAGAACGTGCGTCGGTCAATGCGGCACACACCGTCCGGGTAGATGGCCTCATACGGGATGGTGGCCTGCGCCGTGCGGGGCTTGCCGTCACCCTTGTACTTGCGGATAACGACATCAATTTCTTTTTTCTGGGCGCGGGTGAGCTTTTTGGGCTTTTCGGTTTCGCGGGGTATCGTTTTTCTGGACAATGGCCTTTACCTCCTGTTCCATTTGGTATTGCCGCACAAGGGCGGCGTAAGCATTGTTGGTCTGATAGGGCCTTTCCTTGGGACGAATAAAGCAGCACTGAATCATTTGCTGAATCACCACTTCAAGGGGCTGGCCGTGCCGCTCGAACAGAGCGAACAGCAGCCCCGGCAGCATGGCAAAAATCATCAGCAGGGCCGCCGCGCTGTTGGAAAGATAGTCCCGGGTCAAAAAATAAAGCGGCCCGCCCGTGAGGAGCGCGCCGCCGAAGCAGACCAGCTGCCGCTTGGTCAGCCCGAATAAGACTTTGGATTTTACATGGGTCAAATCTTTGGGAACGGTCACATACGCCATACGTTTTTCCTTTCTCGGCCTTAGTGGGCACCAAACACCGACTTGCTGATGCTGCCGGTCTTGAACAGACAGAAACAGAGTAGCACGGTGTAGCCCATGCAGCCCCAGATGGCCCCGGCAATGTCCGCTGCACCTGAAATGTTGCGTATCAGCACCGCATAGATGCCCACGACAATCATAATCAGGAACGCTTGGAAGCCTAACGCCAAAAGCGATTTCAAATAGTTCTGCCCGGTGCTGCGCCACTCGCTGCTGCCCATGGTCGCCAGCGGGATAGGCCCCAGTGCGGTCACAACGTAAATCTCAATCATGCGGCCGTAGGTCACAAGGAAGATGCAGATGGACAGGATGTTCATGGTCAGGCCCACCACAAGGGTCTGGAACCACAGGCTGAGCAGACTGCCGATGGTCATGCTTTCTAGCTGAAATTCCAGTCCGGGTATCAGGCGGTCAAAGTGGATGGATGTTTCGCCAATGATAACGCCGGAACTTTGGTTGACAACGCTCTGGGTGGCATCGAACACACCCATAACGATATTCCATGTGTTGCTGACTATGAGGATGGCAAAGGCAGACTTGAAAATCCAGCGGAAGAACATGGAAGTATCGAAGTCGTGCATATTGTTCTTTTCGGTAATCATCTGGATAAGCTCATGGCACATCACAAGGGCAAGGATGGCCGCTGCAATGGGCAGCACCACCGTTTCGGAAAGGTTGCGCAGCATATTGAAGATGCCGCTGTTCCACGCCTGCGGGGTGGAGCCAACGTCGGAAGCGATTTCGCCCACCTTGGCGTTCACGTTATCGAACAGGCCGGAGAGGTTGCCCGTGATGCCATCTATCAAAATGCCTTTTATCCATTTCTCGATGATCTCACTAATCAAGCAAAAATACCTCCTTTCCCGCGCCCTCCCATGTAAAAGGGAGAGCGCGGAGTAGGATTTTAAGTGTTAGTTGTTCGGAAAATTGTGGGCAGCGATGCAGGGCTTAGCCCAGCAGCCCGGACAGCAGCGGGACAAGGGTCACGCCGATCAGGGCAGCGCCGCCGCCCGCGACCAGCTGCTGCACGCCCTGGCTCTTTGCTTATGTGTGATAAAGAAGTAATAGAAGTGTAAAAAATTTTGCCTTTCCTATCCGATAC
>OJKE01000526.1_pt1 | contig 14687 bp, 13 predicted proteins | sample 1596501 | NCBI WGS metagenome assembly OJKE01 (sample SAMEA4350125, study PRJEB24818) | metagenome | biome: human; feature: gut; material: faeces | place: Denmark | collected 2013-09
GTCAAGAAGTGCGAGCCGCACGGCATCCGCCTGAGCCTTGAGTTCTGCGGCGAGCCGTCCATGACCATCAACCGCTTCGAGGACGCTTACGCAATCGTTGAGGAAGTAAACAGCCCGCTGGTTGGTGTAACGCTCGATCAGTACCACTTCTACGCAATGGGCTCCGGCTGGGATACCCTCGAAAAGGCGGACGGCAAGAAGATTTTCGTATGGCACCTGAACGGCACCGAGGATATGCCCTGCGGCGCTTACTACAACAACGACGAGAAGCGTCTGTGGCCGGATGCCGAGGGCGACTGCCTGCCGCATGCGCGCTACGCAGATACCCTCAAGAAGATTGGCTTTGACGGCGACTGCTGCACCATCGAGATTTTCCGTCCGGCATACTATGAGATGTCGCAGGAGGAGAACGTAAAGAAGTCCGCAGAAGTCACCCGTGCACACGTTGAAAAATACGCACAGTTCTAATATCGTAAAATCAGCAGTATCTCACAGCATATTCCCCAGCATTTATCACATTTTTTTGATCTGTAAAGGAGAATTTATTATGAGCTATCTGAAGAAAATCGGCGCACTGTTTGTTTCCTCCGCATTGATGGCATCCATGCTCGCAGGCTGCGGCTCGTCCTCCGATTCCACCGGCGGCAACGGCTCTCAGGCTGAGGGCGGCGATGGCAATTACAACATTTCCATCGTTTTCAAGACCACCTCGAACGAGTACACCCAGTACATGATGGCAGGCGCGGAAAAGGCGGCGGCTGAGACCGGCGCAGTGCTCGACATGAAGGGCGCGACCTCAGAAACCGCCTATGACGAGCAGCAGAACATGATCGAAACCGATCTGCACGCCAACAAGTATGACGCGATGATTATCGCACCGCTGCAGGGCGATATGGCTTCCACGCTGGTAAGCGGCACGGATATGCCCATCTTCGCAATCGACACGGACTTTAATGCACCGGAGAAGATTTCGTTCATCGGCATCGGCCAGAAGGATGCAGCGGCAAGCGGCGGCGAGAAAGCTGTCGAGGCGGCGAAGGCCGCCGGCTGGGATAAGATCGAAGCAGCTTATATTGCAGGCGTACAGGGCGACTCCACCGCAGATGCACGCCGCACCGGTTTCCAGGAGGGCATTGACGGCGCTGGCGGCACGTTCCTCACAGACGAGGTACAGTATGCTGATGCGGTAGCGGACAAGGCAACCGTCTGCATGGAAGGCATCATGCAGAGCCATCCGGAAGGTCTGGCAATCATCGCCTGCCACAATGACGACTGCGCGATCGCGGCAGCGCGTGCAGCAGCGAACAATCCGGCATACGCTAAGACCATCTTCATCGGCTTTGACGGCAATATTACCGCAGCACAGTCCATTCTGGACGGCGGCGAAACCATGACCGTTGCACAGAGCGGCTACGATCAGGGCTATCAGGCGGTTAAGACCGTTGTGGCACACCTGAACGGCGAAAAGGTAGACAGCTTTGTTGACTGCGGCACCAAGGTCATCGACAGCACCACCGCCGAGGACTACATGGCAACCCTCAAGAGCCAGATGGACGGCAAGGCAGTTGCACAGTAAACCGTAATACCATGCGCTGCACTTGCGGCAGTAAGTGCAGCGCATCTATTAAAAATTCACTTTCATGCAAGGAGAAAAAAATAATGGGCATTTTGAAAATTGGCGTTGTAGGCTGCGGCCGAATCGGCAAGCTGCACATCAACAACCTGATCAACTCCGTACCGGGCGTTCAGGTAGTAGCTGCTGCTGACCCGATGCTCGATAAGTCCGGCGCACGCGAGTGGCTGGCAGAGCGCAAGATCACCAACGTTTCCACCGACTTTATGGACGTTATCAACAATCCTGAGGTAGACGTAGTATTCGTTTGCTCCTCCACTGACACCCACTGCGATGTTTCCATGGCAGCAGTTCAGGCTGGCAAGCACGTATTCTGCGAGAAGCCGATCGACTATGATATCGACAAGATCAAGAAGCTGCTCGCACTCGTTGAGGAGAAGGGCGTTAAGTTCCAGGTAGGCTTCAACCGCCGCTTCGACCACAACCACAAGGCAGTTGCAGACGCAGTTAAGGACGGCACGATCGGCGATCCGCATATCGTTATCGTTTCCTCCCGTGACCCGGAGCCGCCCCCGGCTTCCTACGTTGCAGTTTCCGGCGGTATCTTCTACGATATGATGATCCACGACTTCGATATGGTTCGCTACGTAACCGGTTCCGAGGCTGTTGAGATCTCCGCTGTTGGTTCCTGCCTCGTTAACCCGAACCTGCAGGAAGAGTCCGGCATTCCGGACGTTGACACCGCTGTTGTTACCATGAAGATGGCTAACGGCTGCATCGCTGTCATCAACAACTCCCGTCAGGCAGTTTACGGCTACGACCAGCGCGTAGAGGCGTTCGGCTCTAAGGGCATGGCTTCCGATGCCAACGACCTGCTGAACACCACCACCGTACTGACCAAGGACGGCGCTCACTCCGAGAAGCCGCTGTGGTTCTTCCTCGAGCGTTACAACCAGGCATTCATCAACCAGGTTATCTCCTTCGTTGATGCAATCAACAACGATACCCAGACTGCTGTCGGCGCTATCGACGGCCTGCGTCCGGTTCTCATGGCTAAGGCTGCTACCGAGTCCTGCCAGGCCGGCGGCGTGTTCGTCAAGGTCGGCGAATAACTCTTCTTAGCATTTCTTTCTTCTCTTTTCATATTTCAAATTAGAAAAGCAGCTCCAAATGCTTTTCATTCCCTCAAATACAACAGCAAGACAGTTTTTAAAGTGACCTCTAAAAGTCAGACCAAAATTGTTCAAGCGACCGAAAGGGCTTGCTGCCTGTGAATTACAGGCGGCAGGCCCTTTCGCTTTTCCTTTACTCTACACCTTCATCCTATATACAATTCGTTATATTCCATCTATATATAACAAAATAGTGCTGTTCCCTCAACAGCACTCTTTCCCTTAATACTGATACTTTTTCCGTCCCTTGACGAGAAAAAACACCGAAACCATCACGCCGAGCGCCTCTGCTACCGGAACAGCCAGCCAGATGCCGGTTTCCTGCAAAATCAGCGGCAGGAGCAGCAGCATCGCCACGAGAAACACAAGCGTGCGCGAAAACGAGATGATCGCAGACACGAGACCATCCGAGAGCGCGGTAAACAGCGAGGACGCGAAAATACTCGTGCCCATGAGCAGGAAACTGACCGCATAAATCGGAAAGCCGTGCATGGCAATCTCGTACACACTGCTGCCGCGCGGCGTAAACAGGGTCAGCGCCGGCTCGAGCGTCAGCCACGAGAGCACATATGTGCCGAGCGAGCACGCCAGCACGAACGTCATGCAGATGCGGAAGATATGCCTCAGCTGCGGGATATTTTTCTCGCCGAATTTGTAGCTGATAACCGGTGCAACGCCCATTGAGAAGCCGAAATACACCGCCGTAAACACGAACTGGAAGTACATTGCAATCGTGATGGCGGCTACACCGTCCTCGCCGCGGTAGCGCATGAACAGCGTATTGAACACGAACGTGGTGATAGCGTTCGCAATATTGCTGACCATCTCAGATGAGCCGTTGCCGCACGCGGCGGCCAGTGTTGCGCCATCAAATTTGAAGGGCACAAAGTACAAACTTCCAGTGCGGTTTTTGGTGAAATACAACAGACCAACGATGGACGGCACGCAGTAACCGAGGCAGGTGGCAATCGCCGCACCGGCAACGCCCATGTTCATCGGACCCATGAACAGCCAGTCAAGCACCACGTTTGTGATGCCGCCGCCCACCGAGGTCAGCAGACCCAAGCCCGGCTTGCCTGCGGTGACGAACAATGTCTGGAAGGCAGTCTGCAGAAACAGCATGGGTGCAAACACCAGCTGAATGCGTGTGTAAATACGGCAGTCTGCCCACTGCAGCTCACTCGTGCCGAGCAGACGCAGGATAGGGTTCAGAAACAGATTGCCAAACACGGCGAAAATCAGGCCGATGCCCAACGCAACCGCAATCAGCATGGTGAAGTTGCGGCGCGCCTCGTCTGTGCGTCCCTCTCCCTGCCGGCGGGCGATAATAGCGCTGCCGCCCGTGCCGAGCATAATGCCGGTAGCCATCTGCAGGCAGTTGAGCGGATACGACATATTGATTGCGGAAAGCGCGGTTGTGCCGGCAAACCGCGAAATAAACATACCGTCCACGATGGTGTACATCGAGAGCAGCATCATCATTGCAATGTTCGGCAGTGCGAATCGGAGCAGCGATGCGGCGTTGAATTTGCGCGCGAGTGCGTTATTCTGCTCCATTGCGAATCTCCTTTTCAAAAGAATCGGTAAATTTTCGGGTCATTTCCACCATCATGGCGAACTGCTCCGCGCCCATGGCAGCGGCGGCGCGTTCCTCTGCGCGGTACAGACCGCCCAGCTTATCCGCTGTGTAACGCTTGCCGGATTCGGTCAGGCGCAGCGGCTTTTCCTTGCGGCCGGAGACGCTCACCTTTTCCAGATAACCGGCCTGCTCCAGCTCCTGCACCACCGTGTGAATTGTCTGCTTGGGCAGCAGATATATTTTCGATATCCAACCCTGTGTGCAGGTTTCAAACTGGTCGAGCAGATACAGCACGGCTACCGTGCTCGGTTTCATCCTATTCTGTTTTGCCCAGATGTCATACAACTCATTCTGCCGGTAGATCTGCGCAAAAAAGTCGTTCATTTGTCTGCGAAAATCCATAATGCACCTCAATAGTCCTAAATCGTATCACGCTATTATAGTATGATTTAGGACTATTGTCAAGTAAAAGAAAAGCAGACCCGTAAAAGAGTCTGCTTCAAATTTACCCCATCAACATAGTCCAGAGTGCGCTGAACGGCATAACGAGTATCAGCGCGGGCATAAGATCGACCAGCGGCACGGATTTAATCTTGGAGACACGAAAACCGGCCGACATAGTCAACACGCCGCCGCACGCGGACAAATCCGCGAACATTTCCGGTGTGAGCGCACCGGACAGCAACCGTCCTGCGGTAAACACGCACAGGAGAATCACGCACTGCGGCAGCGGGATGGCGCAGATGGCCTTGCCGAGCGTGGACGCGAAGATCATCGCAGTGAAGAAGTCCAGCACGGACTTTGCAAACAGCAGATTCGGATCGCCCGCGATGCCCTCAGTCAGCGTGCTGTACCAGCCGAAGCCCGAGCAGCAGAACAGCGCGACCGCCGTGATGTAAAACTCCATATCAATATTATCCCCGCCGAGGTGCATGGTTTTGACCAGCCGCTGAAAAAACCGGCTTGCCCAATCCTCAAGGTGCAGCAGGTGCCCGATGGTAAACCCCACCAGAATCGCCAGCACGACCGCTGTCATGCTGACCGCCTTGATAATGGAATTGATGCCGATAGCGATCGAACACATGCCGAACAGCGTCGGCAGATGCTCTTTCAGGCTGTTCGGCAAAACCTGCCCCAGTGCGGAACCGATCACGCCGCCAGCCAGCACCGAGATACAGTTGACAATTACTCCGATTGGCATAGGATTTCCTTCTTTCTCTTTCCCCTTCTCCTCTGTTTTCCATTTTACCGTAGAAAAGCGTCTTTGGCAAGCAAAAGAAAACCGCACAGCCGAAGCTGTGCGGTTTAGGAAGGTTTTGCTTACTTTACGTTCTCGCAGAAGCGCATGAGCATTGCCGCTACCTCAGCGCGGGTAGCATTGCCCTTCGGGTCGAGCTTGCTGCCGGACTTGCCGGTAACAACGCCAGCGCCGCACGCCCACTGGATTGCAGGAATCGCGTAGGAGCTTATGCTCTGTGCATCGTCATAGGAGAGAATGTTGGTGTCCTCACCCACAGAAACGTCGTACTTCTTGTACTGCGCGTAGCGGTACAGGATAGCCGCAAGCTGCTCGCGGGTAACCTTGTCATTCGGGCCGAACTTGCCGCTGCCGTAGCCGGAAACGATGCCGTTAGCATTCGCCCAGGCAACCGCATTTGCGTAGTACGCGCCGGAAGCCACATCCGTGAAGGAAGCCGCCGAGGTGCTCGGCTGGTTCTCCAGGCGGTACAGCACGGTAACGACCATGCCGCGGGTGGTGTTCGCCTTCGGGGAGAAGGTGTTGTCGGCGGTGCCGTTCATCATGCCCTTGCCGGTTACATAATCAACCGCGGAAGCGAACCAGTCGTTCGCGGAAACGTCGTTAAACTTGGTCTCGGACGGGGTTTCGGTGGCCTTAACATAGCTTACGCCAACCTTCACTGCGGAAGCAGGCATGGTGAAGGTGTAAACCGTGTCGCTCTTCTTAACGGTGGAGACCGTCTTGCCGGAGCCGTCGGTAACGGTCAGCTTGTCCAGCTTGTAGCCCTTGTCCGGGGACAGGGTAATGGTGATGGCCGCGCCCTTTTCCGCGTTGGACGGAGAAGCGTTTACGCCGCCGTTGTTGACCGCCGAGGTGGTTACCTTGTAGGTCGTCTTGCCGGAGGAGGAGCCGCCGGAGGAGCCGGAGGAACGCTTGGAGAAATCAGGCGTTGCAGAAACCGTACCGCTCTTAGCTGCCAGCTTAGTCAGCAGTTCATCGGTCAGGGTGGTGTAAACGCCATCAATACCCTCAAACTTCCAGCCGTTGAATACATAACCGCTCTCTGCCGCAGTGGTCGGCAGTGCATCGTTTACGTTGGACGGGCCGTAGGATTTAGCAGAACCAATATTGTGGTTGTCCTTGTCCGTGAACTGAATGGTTGTGCTGCGCGCATCGCTCAGAACGGTAAAGGTGCTGAAACCCTTGTCGTTGGTGAACGTAATAGTGTTGTCAGCAGTATTGTAGGTCGTATCGTGGTAGCCTACCAACTTGCCGTTCTTTTCGTGCTTAACTTTCAGATTTTCCGTCGCAAATCCTGTCGGCAACGGAAGACTTAGGGTAATTGGAGTAGTAACTTCAGGTACCTGACAATTCATTCTAATGGCATTTTTATTATCGCCATTAAATCTAATGTCCTGTACCGAAGTTGCTGTAGATACAATCTTTTGAATCTGCGGAACAATGTTATAAGTTACAGAGGTAATTACATTATTCTCAACGGTCGCATCCATTACCGTAATTCCCATGTACGGTCGAATGTAAAATGTAACCGTCTTACCTTCCACCGAAACACCTTGTTTTTTCAGCTGTTCGGTCTCATACTCCACTTCATCAGAATCAATTTCCGTTGCTTCAATACTACCGACAGCCGCCAATCCTTCTATAGTGGTATTTCTCGTGCCGATAGCATCTCTTGCAGTTTCCATTGCATTTTTCACAACATCAGACTTTCCATCCATGTCACCAGTGGAAACCGTTGAACCACTCGGAACAACTTTTACATTGTTTACAATATCACCAACGGTAAACGGATACTTCTTGTCCCCGCTGGCAACGCCAGTCTTACCCTCTGCGCAGTAAGTAGTCGGATCAACGGTAAAGTAGCCGCCCTTGATAGCGATGGAACCGAAATCGTAATGAACCCCATTCTCGTCATTGCCTTTACGAATTTTACCGCTGAACTTACCATCGTTAATAATCAGCTGATGCTTGTCATGCTCAGCATCGTTACCCGTGCAGACACCACAGTTCAGAATTGCATACACCGTAGAGCCATCAAAAGTACCACCGTTAATAGTTGCAATATTGTGGTTCTGGAATGCAGCCTGCGCATAGTTAGCGAAAGTACCATCATCGATAATCATAGTAGCATCATCATCGTTTTTTACAGTGTTAATGCCACCGGTAAAGTTACCGCTTTTAATTGTCAAAATCGGATTAGCAATACCATTTTTCGTTTCCGGTTTCTGGTTGAAATAACCATTCTCAAACAGGCTGGAATAGCCACCCTTGTTATTAACGGTAACATTTGCAACCGTCATAGTACCGTGATTCAAGAGAGTGTAATAGGTATTGCTATCCTTAATACCATCTTCCTTGCTACGGTCGTAGGTGCCACCGTTCAGAGTAACCGTACCCTTGTTATAAATAGTAGTTTTCTGATGGGTTACATTATCAACCGTACCCTCACCGTTAATCGTCAAGGTTGCACCCTGTTCAACAGTAATGGTATGACCGGTCTTGTTCGTCAGCTTCTTGCCATTCAGGTCAAGCGTAATGGTCTTGCCAGCCGGAATAACAACATCTTCAACTGTGTTTTTCAGCAGAGTTACAGTATCGCCATTGTTAGCTGCTGCAACAGCGTCAGCCAGCGTAGCATACTGAACATCGTCAATCGCCGCCGCGTTATCAGACTTTACCTGTGCGGTGTACAAACCGTCAGTGCCTTCAACGGTTTCATAGCCGGACGTTGCAAAATTCGTTCCCGTACCCTCAGCAGCATTATCTACCGGATTAAAATGAGCGAATGTACCGCCGGTAATCAAAACTTTAGCAGTGCCATTTTTATAATTTTGATCATAGCAGTTTATCGTTAAACCATATTGATTCTGCACACCATTACTATTCAACTGCTTAATCGAATAACTACCGTCTTTTACAACCAATGTTCCTTCAAAAACGTAAACCGTTGTAATATTACCAACGAAAGTACCGTTTTCCAGTGTTGCCTTTGCGGTTTCATCCTGCACATCCACAGCATAGCAATCGTCTTTTTTCGCATCCAAAGTACCGTTGCCGGTAATCGTCAAATCGCCATTTTCTCGTACAGAAATCAACGACCAGTTATTATCCTTTTCTGTTGGAGCATCCCACAAGTCTTTCGTATTATACAACTTGTGTCCTGCCAGATCCAGCGTCAGCTTCTTCGTGACTACCAGTGTCCGCTGTACATCAATATCGCCGTTCAGCGTGATTGTATCGCCGTCAGACGCGCTATTGATCGCTTCAACCAAAGAATCATACGAGTCAACACTCGTATCCGCCGCAAACGCCACCGGCGCCATGGTCAGCACCATCATCACAGCGAGAAAAGCCGATAACAATCTTCTTTCCATGTTTATCCTCCTCAAAATTACTTTTTCCGGCAAAAGCGGTGCCGTTTCGCCTTTCCTTCGCAAAATTTGTACTTAGGAAGGTTTTGTGTCTGAGGGCGAGTACCTCAGACACAAGGGTACCCTTGTGCCACTTTATTTGCCTACATCATATCATTGTTTTACATTTTTTGCAATGATATTTATCACAAAATTTTGTCGATTTGGTGTCGGTTTTGTGTATTTATAACTTTTTCATTGCTTCTGCACAATTGGAACTGCCAGCATTTGTACATATTATCACCGCTTGTGTTTTGCGACCGGTTATGCTATGGTAAAAGCAGTAATTTGGAAAATTTGTGTTCAACCGCTTCTGAGTCCGTTTTATCGGACACCCGATATGCGATACTCAAAGCATGAAAGGGAGGCATGGCATATGAAAAACGACGATTACGGCTTCTACGGCAAGGGACTTGACGGCTATGTGCACTACCGGCAGGGCATGCAGGAAGCGGCGCGCAATGCACCGAATGCGTCCGGCGGCCGCCGGCCTGTCTCCGCAGCGCAGAAAACAACCGAGCCTGCACCGAAATCCGACGAATCCGGTCAGATCAGCAAGTGGATTCTGCAGCATCCGCTGCATACGGCGTGCATGATCAGCTTGTTTATTGCGCTGACCTGCGTGATTATTGAAAGCCTGGGCGAACCGTCCATCCAGTTTATGGCGGCAACGGCTGTCATTTGTGTGGTTGCCCTGATTTTCCTCGGCATAGAGGTTATCAACTTTATCATCTGGTTTTTCAAAAACTGCTGAGCACCAAAAAACGAGCCGACAGCATGGCTTTCGGCTCGTTTTCTCTTTGTTGCTATACCTGCGGGAAACGCGTATCAGTATCCCTCCGACCGGTTTACGACATTTTTCAGCGGGTTTCCGGTCAAATACCGCTCCAGATTGTCCATGCAGATATGCCAGATCGTGTTCTGCACGTCCGCGCTGCCGCCGAAGCTCGGGCCTGCGATATGCGGCGTGAGCAGCACGTTCTCCATGTCCCACAGCGGACAGTCCGCCGGAAGCGGTTCGGTCTCGAACACATCGAGTGCGGCGCCGCCGAGGTGGCCGTCCTGCAAAACCGACACCAGATCGTCCGTCCCCGCCAGACTGCCGCGTCCGACATTGACCAGCACCGCGCCTGCTTTCATCGCGTGCAGACGCTCGGCCGTCAGCAGACCCGCGGTCTCGCGCGTGTTCGGAAGGCAGCCAATGACGATGTCCGCCTGCGGGAGCAGAGCGTCTAACGCATCGAGTGTATGCGCTTCGTCGAAGTCTGCCGGTACAGCCGAAACCGCTGTGCGCTTCACGCCGAGCACAGCTGCGCCGAAGGCTTTCAATCGGCGGGCCACATTCGCGCCGATGTCGCCCATGCCGAGTACAAGTGCGGTCTTGCCGGAAATCGTCTCCGCATGGTCGTATTTTTGCCAGATATGCGCCTGTTTATTGCTCCAGTACCGTCCAAACGAGCGGTACAGCGCCACCAGACTGCCAATCGCGTACTCCGCGATGATCGTGCCGAACGCACCGGACGCATTCGCCAGCACCACGCTCTGCGGCAGGTTTTCCATGCGTGTGTACTTGTCCGCGCCCGCCCAGGTCAGCTGCAGCAGACGCAGGTTTTCGGTCTGCGCCAGCTGGGCTTCACTCGGTTCGCCGAAAATAACCGCAGCCGCGCGAAGTTGCTCTGCGGTCGGGTGTTCGCCGTTCTCCGCGAACGTGAACGCGCACTGCGTGCCGAATCGGGTATTTAATGTCTCGCGCATGGTCAAATCGCACTGCGCGAGCACCAAAACGGATGTTTTTTCGTTCTGCATTGTGTTTTCTCCGTTATCTGTCAGGATATTTACAATTATATAGTACGGATTTCCGGTTTTCAACAATGGGATAATAAAAAGCATCTGCATGAGCAGACACCTTTCAAATTATTTTTATAATTTCATTTCCCGGTTCTTTCTACGCAGATGGGTCGCCAGCGCATACAGAACGGTGATATCCTCCTCGTCCAGACCTGTTAAATCCAGCGTCTGCGTTTTTGCAACACACAGCAGATAGTCCGTCGATACCTTGAAAATCTCAGATAATTCGATAATATACTGTGTACTCGGTACATTCAGGCCCAATTCCCACGCATTTACGCTCGACCGTGTGATGCCCAGCCGCTTTGCCAGCGCGGCCTGTGAGAGGTTGTGACTCTCCCGCAGCATTTTAATTCGTTCCCCTATAATCAGCATACTATCACCTTATTATAGGGTATGCCAATCACGATGATATTACGATATCATTATGATATTCATAATTGACATACATATTTCTTCCAGCTATACTAAAGAAGATAACAGGAGGACTGTACATGGTAATCTTACGAACGCTCTTAGTATGTCTAATTATAGCTCTCATACTCTGGGGAATCTATGCTGCCCTTTGTTCCATACTATCCAATAAGTGGCTTCATGACGTGGCACGACAGGATGTTGTGCATCTGTTTAATCAAGACTTACCGAAATGGTTGGAAGCAGCTTATACCGCCTTAAACCAGCATTTGCAGACACAAGGCAGCAAATGTGACTGGAGCATAGAAATCACATGCCCCTCCCATGCTGTTATTGATCGATGCCGTATCAACTTTTCCGGTTCGCAAGGTATTATTCTGGACAGTGCCAATCAGCAATTATTCTATTATAAAACAAAGGATTTGCCGGAATTACATGCCCTTCAATGCACAAATGCCCATCCGTTAGAAGCATTTGAGCGTTTTTCTCTTCCCTACTCCGATATTCTCCAGGCACAGCTTATTACTTCAAAGCACGCCTATACGCAAATGAAAACGAAAGGCGGCATTTCTCAAGACGCCGCCGAACAGCATGCCGCCGGGCAAACGGTCTATGACAAATTAGCAATCGTTATTCAAAGCAAGAATCCCTATCACCCATATATAGAATTAGACTTTTCTAATCATACCGCGATATCTGAAATGTGGAAAAGCCTTCAGACCTCCAGTATATTAGGAAATATCTTTGAAACCGAGACTAAATTCAGCATTTCCTATGCAGGCTGCGATACCGATATCAAGATTCGGAAGCGTTTCTCCGCTATTCCATCGCTTCCATTCGCTCTGACGTCGATCGGACCGGCACAGCTGAATATGTTAAATCTAACCCTGCTCCATCTGGAAGCGATTGCACAAGTTGATTCGTCCAATTCCGCACCTGTTTCATGATTTTCATAATAAAAAAGCGTCTGCTCACGCAGACGCTTTTTCCATATTCACTTACGCATCATTCGACAGATGGAACTTATCGAACGCATAGAACACAAGGCTCATGATCATGCCGACGATAGCGGCGAGGGTCATGCCGGAGAGCGATACATCGCCCAACGCCAGCGTAACGCCGGACAGGCCGGTAACAAAGATAACCGAGGTCAGGATCATATTGCGGTTCTTGCTGTAATCCACATGATTGTCAACCAGAATACGCAGACCGGAGGTGCCGATCATGCCGTACAGCAGGAACGAGATACCGCCGATGACCGGACCCGGAATGGTCTGGATCAGAGCTGCCAGCGGGCCGACGAACGAGCAGATGATGCTCAGCACAGCCGCGCCGCCGATAACGCGCACGGAATACACCTTGGTAATAGCCATAACACCGATGTTCTCGCCGTAGGTGGTGGTCGGCACCGAGCCGATAAAGCCGGAGATCATGGTCGAGAAGTTATCCGCGAACAGCGAACGGTGCAGACCGGGATCCTTGAGCAGATCGCGGCCGATGACCTTGCCGGTAACCAGCTGATGGCCGATATGCTCGTTTGCGATAACCAGAAGGACCGGAAGAATGATCAAAATCGCGTTGATGTCAAACTCCGGGGTCTGGAAGTTCGGGATGGAGATAAAGCTGGTGTGCAGCGCATCAATGATGGTCTGGGTTTCGATAACACCGGTGAGCACACCCGCGATGTAGCCGCAGATAATGGCGATCAGAATCGGGATAGTCGAGAAGAAGCCGCGGAACAGCACGCTGCCGAATACCGCAACGGCCAGCGTTACGAGGAACGTGATGACCGTGCCAGTGGTCACGCTGTCACCGACAATGCAGCCGGTAGAAGCCGCAGAGCCTGCCAGCTCAAGGCCGATCAGCGCAACAACCGGGCCCATGGCTGCGGGCGGCAGAACGACGTTGATCCAGTCTATAGATAATGAACGCGAGCACACAGCCGCACGCACCTACGACAACAAAGCCGCCGAGCGCATACTGATAACCCCAGTTGTTGATAACGATGGTCGCCGGAGCGATAAATGCGAACGACGAGCCGAGATACGCAGGCGCCTTGCCCTTGGTGATGAGGATGAACAGCAGCGTGCCGATACCGTTCATGAACAGCACGATCGCCGGGTTCATCTTGAAGATGAACGGCACGAGCACGGACGCGCCGAACATCGCAAACATATGCTGGATGGACAGCGGCACGAGCAGGCGCGGCGGCACCTTTTCCTCTACCTGAATGATTCTGTTGCTTTGCATCGTTTTTTCATTCCCCCTAAAATATTTCTCTTTTACCAAACCCCGTCAGCGGAACAGATTTTTGATCTGCTCCATCCGGGCACACGTCATATTATACCCCATTTCATAGCCCCATTCCAGCTTTTTCACGTCTTTTTCAAAGCTGTTCAGCGATTTTTCCGGCTGAAGGAGTACGGTGTCCTGCGGTTTGTTCTCCGCAAGGCGGTGACAGAAGCAAACCGTCTCATTGTAGTGCTTGGCACGCTCAAGCAGCACCTTGGGCATCGCCGGATATTTGCGTTTCAGCCACTTTGCGGTAAACTGCACGCCGCGTCCAAGCGTTTTGCGGTAGCTTTCCGGCTGCGTGAGCACGATCAGATTGCGCTCGTTGCCGTCATGCAGGCTGCGCAGAATCGGGATTGGGTCGGCCAGACCGCCGTCGTAATAGGTCTCGCCGTCCATCTGCACCGGCGGAAAGTAGATTGGGATGGCGCAGGTCGCTCGCAGCATCGTGCACGGACGATCCATGCGCATACCGTCGAGGTATTCGGCCTTACCGGTCTTTGCATTGGTAACACCCACCAAATATTTACCCTGATATTTGTGAAATTCATCCCAGGCAAACGGCATAAGCTGGTTCGGGATAGTATCGAACACGAAATCCGTACCGAAAATGGAGTGGTCGTGCAGCAGGTTGCGCGCGCCGAAATAGCGCTTGTCGCCACGATACTGCCGCAGTATGTTAATGTTGCGCTCACGCTGCCGCGAGAGATACGACGCCGCATAGGTGATGCCGGCGGAAACGCCGATGACGTAATCGAACATGATATCATTATCGAGCAGCGCATCCATCACGCCGCAGGAGAATACCGGGCGGAAGGTTCCGCCTTCTAAGACTAAACCGGGCATAATTAACCTGCCTTTCCTGCTATTTTTCTGAAATCGAGAGAATTTTCGTATTGTTCGGCACACGCTGTCTGGTGCAGTGAAAATCCACGCTATTTTACAAAAAGACAGACCAACAATCGAAATCATCGGTCTGTCTTTCTGACTCTCAGCGGAAAACCGCCGAGTAAAATGCTATTGAATTAGCCGATCATCTTTGCGGTGCTTACCTTGATGCCGGGGCCCATGGTAGAAGCAATAACGCAGGAACGAACGTACTGACCCTTTGCAGCAGCCGGCTTAGCCTTGATGATAG
>OJKE01000556.1_pt1 | contig 13933 bp, 14 predicted proteins | sample 1596501 | NCBI WGS metagenome assembly OJKE01 (sample SAMEA4350125, study PRJEB24818) | metagenome | biome: human; feature: gut; material: faeces | place: Denmark | collected 2013-09
ATTAATGGTGGGGATTTGAGTAAGACTCCATTCAGACATGTTACTATAAGAAGTAGGATTCCTTAAAAAAGGAAATCCTACTTTATAGAGCAACATGCCTAAAATAATCTTTCAACCACTTATGATTACAAATCCGGCGGGACGCCTAGCGGGCTTGCGTTCTTGAAAAAAAGGAGAAGAAGCTTTGCAGATATCTTAATGTCGATTTATAAAACTGAAACTGTCCCCATCTGAAATAACAGATGAGGACAGTTTTTGTTATATAAGAAAAAAATATCAGCAACCGAAGTAAACCATCAATCCGCCCAATACGATATACAGCAGGGCGTATGGGATTGCCGAACGGAGAATCTCTCCATCCTTTCCCTCCATATCGCAGGCTGCAGTAGCGATGGCGATGCTCTGCGGACTGATCATTTTGCCACCCGTGGCTCCCGTGGTATTGGCAGCAACCAGCCAGTTCTCCTGACCACCCTCCATACCAAAGAATGTGCTCTGTCCCGTCATGCCCAACTGGTTGGCTACATGAGCCTGGAGTTTGGCAAAGAGAATATTCGAAGAGGTATCAGAACCCGTAACGAAGGTTCCGATGGCACCAATCATCGGAGCAACCAAAGGATAGAAGTCGCCCGTTACAGCCACCAGACCGGAGGCGATGGAAGTAATCATTCCCGAATAGTTCATCACACTTGCCAGGGCTATCAGCGAACAGATGGTCACCACCGTCTTGCGCAGATTCACCGTGGTACGGGCAAGAATCACCATCAATCTTTTGAGGCTCAACCCCTGAACCAATCCACCAATCGTAGCACCCAGGAAGAGCATCAGGCCCGCATTGGAAATCCAGCCAAACTTAAAGGTGCTGTCGAGCACTGGCAGATGAACCGCACTCACCAGATGACTCTTGAGGAAAGCATTGACCGGAGGACAGAGTGCGCCGGAAACCAGGATGAATATCAATATAAAGAGGTAAACGCTCCATGCCTTCAGGCTCTCGGCAAGCGTAAAGGTTTCCTTATCCTGCACCTTGCTCTTTCTGGCAAACACCTTGGCGTATGCGATGATGGCGATAATGGCTGCCAGCGAACCGATGATAGCTGGTGTCTCCGAACCGAGATAATAGCCGCATACAAACTGCACTACCACGGAAATCACTCCCACCCAGAGGGCGATGATGAGATTCTTGATAAGATTATGCTTATCGGTAAGCGTCAGGATGATGAAAGGCAGGATGATAAAGAGAGGTGCCAGCTGGATAATGGCGAAGGCCGAAGTCTCGCAAATCTGTGCCGCCGAAGCCGATCCGCTTTCCGCCACCTCGTTGCAGAGCGTAGTAACCGGCACACCCACGGCACCAAATCCCGTAGCCACGGTATTACCAATCAAGGAAACCAGAGCCGAGAACATCGGCTTGAAGCCGAGTCCGATGAGGATGGCAGCAGGTATCGCCACCGCCGTTCCGAAACCCGCCATACCTTCGAGCAGTCCGCCGAATCCCCATACAAGGAGCAGCACGAGCAGTCCCTTATCATCGGTAATCGATGTAAACTGCCTCTTGATTACCTCAATCTGCTTGCTTTCCACAAGGATATTATAGCTGTAGATAGCCATCAGGATGATGATGAGAATCGGGAATACCGCCTTCAGGATGCCTTCCACCACCGCCCATCCCGTCAGGGCGATTACGCTATCCTCCGCATGTTCCGGGGCTATCATGCCCAGCGGCGAAGCAGCGAAGAGAGCAAGCAACACGGTAACTACGAGCGTCAGCAAGGCGCTTTTATGACCTGCCATCTTGAAGCCGAGCATCAGGATGAACAGCAACACGATGGGAATAATAGAAACTATAGATGCCATAAGCCATTCAGTTTTTTAATGTTTTCGATTGCTAAATTTTATGTTTCACTTGCAAAAATACTATTTTTCTTTGAAAAAAGAAAGCATTTTTTGAAAAAAATCTTTTTTAAGATGTCCGATTTTTCAATTTCATACGTCTATAGAGTGTAAAGGTTATGAGAACAGAAGAATTCAAACATATCATCCTACCGATGCGCAGCGACTTGAAAGCGTATGCGCTAAGGTTGACTGAGAGTGACGACAATGCCGAAGACCTCGTGCAGGAAGTCATGCTCAGGCTGTGGGACATGCGCCAGAATATCAAGGCAGAAGATAACCTCAAGGCGCTCGCCATCACCATCATGCGCAACAAGTTTTATGACCAGTGCCGACATGAGGAGCGGAACTTCACCACCGACAAGGTAATGGAAGTACCCATAGAAGACCGGCGGGCAGAGCAACGGGACGAGGTAAACCTCATCAAGCAGATAGTGGCACAGCTCCCGCCCTTGCAGCAGCAGATATTCCGCATGAAGGAGATAGAAGGCTATACTGCCGATGAAATCATGCAGATAACGGGATGTACTGCCGATAATCTCCGAAAGAATCTCTCCCGAGCCCGACTCAAAATCAGAGAGACCTATATGAATATCGTGAAACAGAACAAAATAAAGAAGGAGGAAAGAAGATGAACGATAAAATAAAAAGAATCGATGAATTCAAGAATACAAATGAATTCAAGACGATACAGAACTTACTCGACAAGTATATGGATGGTGTCACATCCAATGAGGAAGAGGCTATGCTCAGAAAATATTTCGAAGAGCATGGCAATGATATTCCTGAAGAATGGGAATCCTATCGCGCCCTCTTCAGCTATATCGGATTCGAACAGATGAATCTTTCTCAAATTCTAAAAGAAGAAGAGAAGGAGATAGAAAAGGAGGATATTCTAGAAGATGAAGAAAAGAATATCCCAAAGAAAAAAGGAAAGGAAGAGGAAACTTCTCCAAAGAAGGAAACTTTTACAAAGAAGGAAGCTTCTCGCAGCAGATGGCTCAAATATTTCGGCACTTCTGTGGCAGCCGCCGCTATCATCGCATTCCTGATTGTGGGCATCCAGAAGATAGCCCAGCCTCAGCCTGAATGTTATGCAGTTATCGATGGAAAGGTTTATACCGACCAGGAGTTCGTTCACCACGAAGCCCTGGATGCCCTGGAAGATGTTTCGGCAGATTCCGAAGATCCATTCAGTGCCCTGGATATGATGAAACAATAAATTCATCTTTTAGATGAAACAATCAATCAAACTATAAAGTATAATATATATAATAAGGTATAGAATATGAAACGATGCAACTTGATAAAACGCTTCTTCATCGGACTGCTTCTTATCGTGGTAGCCTCGATTTCGGCTAATGCCCAGGAGGGGCTGTACGTAAAAAGTATATTCCAACGCTTCGGACACGCCAAGGGATGCAAGATGGTTACGATGCAGAATACGCAACTCAAAGGTTACAAACTCAAGATATACAAGAGCCTGGTATATAAGAACCATGCCACGGAAATAGCCCACTATCTGAAAGCCGACCGCAAGGCTGCGAAAAAAATCAGAGAGGTGGTGGAGAATGGCAAGATGGTGAGCGGCTATTACATGATGGCCCCCTTGAGCAATGGAGACAACCGCTTTATCCTCTTCAGCAATCCGAGTGAAAGCAAGGGAACCGTGATTTATATCGAAGGCGACCTGTCGCCCGAAGATATCATGAAACTCTGCTATTCCAGAAGATAGAAACAACATTTTCCTTCAGGAATCCTCTCAATAAGAATAAGAAACAACATAAAATATAGTATTATGAATATCAAAAACGTAATGATGATGGCTGCCATGATGCCAGCCTTCGCCCTTGCTGAAACCAACAGCAACAGTGCACCAGCCTCTGTAGAGGCTAACGACACCACAATCAGAGTGAACGACCAGAACATCGTCATCAAGCAGGATGGCGAACAGACTTCTGTGAAGATATATAAGATGAACGGCAACGAGATGAACGAGATGACCAAGATTTCAGAAACCCAATTCGTAGATGGTCAGGAAGTAGAAAAGGTATTTGTCACCTCACCATTCATCCCTCAGACCTTGAGCAAGCGCAAGCGCAGTCTGGAGAGTCATTATCCAACCTTCTTCTTCGGCTGCAGCCAGTTGCCAGGCAGCAGGGGAAGCATGGGAGGCAACAACGAGATGCACAGTCGCGACTCCAAGTCGTGGGAATGGGGCATCACCCTCACCAGTCTCTGCTTCCGCCTTTCCAACGAAATGGCGCTCACCTCCTCTCTCTCCATCGGACAGGTACACCACCATTTCAAGGATAATTATGTATTAAGCACCCAAAACGGGGTATCTTCAATGACTCCGATAGAAGGCGAGACGCTGAAGAAAAGCTATATCAGCTACAATGTGCTCCGCCTGCCTATCATGCTGGAGTGGCAGAAGCGCATAGGATGCCATGATGCATTCCTGGCGTTAGGTCCATCGGTAGAATACCGCTGGCACGAGCATTCCCGCTACTTCATCGGAAAGCACAAGCATACAGAAACGGGCGACATCAACCTCAACCCTATCGGCTTGAACCTGGAAGCCCGTGCCGGCTACTCAGGAGTGATGCTCTATGCTCGTGCCGGAATAACCCCACTGCTCAACAAGACCAAGGCTCCCGAGTGTTACCCGATGACCATCGGCTTAGGATTCAGACTGTAACATAGCTGCAATGTAGCAGAAATATAGCTGTAATGTAGCAAAACATAACTGAAACTGTCCCCATCTGATACCCCCTTTCAGATGAGGACAGTTTTTTATTCTGCCAAATTCGGGAATTAAAAATGGCCAAATTCGGGAAAAATAATCGGCTAAATTCGGGAGTTAAATAATGCCAAATTCGGGAAAAATATTCGGCCAAATTACGGAATTTGGAAAAAAAAGCTTATCTTTGCACCAAAATTAAATCATAAGATATGAGTATAAACGATTATAAGCCAAGAGTTATAGACCAACTACTCAGCAGAAAGCTGAGAGGAAAAGGAGCCGTACTTATTGAAGGTGCAAAATGGTGTGGAAAAACATCCACAGGTGAGCAGCAGGCTAAGAGTGTGATCTATATGTCAGACTCTGCCCGAAGAGACCAATATCGAATCTTTGTTGATAGTACCCCAAAAGTAATATTAGACGGAGAGACGCCACGATTGATTGATGAATGGCAACAAACTCCTAAATTGTGGGATATGGTTCGCTTTGAGGTTGACCATCGCCATGGGATGGGACAATTCATCCTTACGGGATCTGCAGTACCAGCCAAGCTAGAAGAACTCCACCATACAGGAACGGGTAGAATAGCCCGATTACTCATGCGCCCTATGTCATTATGGGAATCAGGAGATTCCAATGGAACAATTTCCCTTAAAGAGCTATTCACCTCTCCAAAATCCATTGCTGCAGAAAACAACAACGACCTACAAAGAATCTCATATCTCATTTGTCGAGGTGGTTGGCCACAAGCAGCATTATTGGATGATGATGAAGAAATTGCACTTGATCAGGCCATAGATTATTATGATGCTGTGGTGAATGCAGACATCCAACGAGTAGATGGAGTGGAAAGAAATCCAGAAAGGGTAAAACGCTTGATGAAATCGTATGCAAGAAGTCAAGGCACACAGACATCATTGGCAGAAATCAGAAATGATATGTTGGCAAACGACCAATCAGCACTTGACGAGAAGACTGTAAGTTCTTACCTTGATGCTTTGCGCAAAATATTTGTCATAGAAGATATGCCTGCATGGAATCCAAACTTACGTTCGAAGACTTCCATCAGAACAACAGATACAAGATATTTTGTAGATCCTTCTATCGCTACTGCTGCGCTTAGTATAGGACCTAATGATCTCATGAACGACCTAAATACACTAGGTCTATTCTTTGAGACATTATGTGTAAGAGACTTACGTGTATTTGCTCAGGCATTGGATGGAAATGTATTTCATTATCGAGACAAGACTGGTCTGGAATGCGACACAGTTGTGCATTTAAGAAATGGTGATTATGGATTAATAGAAATCAAAATTGGTGGTGACAAATTAATCGAAGAAGGAGCTGCTAATCTCAAAAAACTATCGCAAAAGATAGATACCACAAAAATGAAATCGCCTTCTTTCCTGATGATACTTACCGCCGTAGGAAGTTTTGCTTATCGCAGAGAAGACGGAGTATATGTTGTGCCTATTGGCTGCCTGAAAGACTAGATTCGGATAGGATGTAACAAAAATAGCTCCTATATGTAATAAGGTATAATCTCATAAAATCATCAAAAAAATCGAAAAAAGTTGCGATAAGTGTGCGAAATCTCATAAAAAAACATAGATTACGCACACCTATCGCCACTTTTTGCTGTTTACCGGCCAAACTCGGAAGTGAAACATAGCCAAACTAAGTAACGAATCGCAGCCAAATTGGGTAACAAAACACAGCCAAATTAGGTAATTTTGCCCCTTTTTTAGCAAAAAATCACCCGAATACCACAAACGTGGTAGCAGGAATACTACTCATATGCTATTTCAGAATCCAAAAAATCGCCGTACCTTTGCAGCGTCAATCAGAACAAACAGCATGATGACTTTCAGAAGGACATCAGAATGTCTTTCTGAAGAATGTCTTTCAGAAGAATGTCTTTCTGAGAGAGAACATCAATCTGATTTCTGGGCGGCAATTTATATAAATGAATAAGATTGAGTATTAACGTAAAATTAAAGAAAGGACATAGATTATGAGTACAGAAAAGAAACTTCGCTTTGAGACACTTCAGTTGCATGTAGGTCAGGAAAATCCAGATCCAGCTACCGACGCTCGTGCGGTGCCTATCTACCAGACCACAAGTTACGTGTTCCGCAACTCTCAGCACGCTGCCGATCGCTTCGGACTCCGTGACGCAGGTAACATCTATGGTCGCTTGACCAACTCTACTCAGGGTGTATTCGAAGACCGTGTAGCTGCCCTCGAAGGTGGTGTAGCAGGTTTGGCTGTCGCTTCTGGCGCTGCCGCCGTTACCTACGCTCTGCAGAACATCCTTCAGAATGGCGACCACATCGTAGCTGCCGACAACATCTACGGTGGTACTTATAACCTCATCACTCATACATTATCCACACAGGGTGTAAGCTACACCATCGTGGATCCTCGCAACTTCGAGCAGGTAGAGGCTGCCATCCAGGACAATACCAAGGCACTCTATGCAGAGACCTTCGGAAATCCTAACTCTGATGTAACCGATATCGATAAGTTGGCAGAGATTGCTCATCGCCACAACATCCCATTGATTATCGATAACACCTTCGGCACTCCATACCTCATCCGTCCTATCGAGCACGGAGCAGACATCGTGGTTCACTCTGCAACCAAGTTCATCGGCGGTCACGGTTCATCTCTCGGTGGCGTCATCGTAGATGGCGGTAAGTTCGACTGGAAGGCAAATGCCGACAAGTTCCCTACTCTCGCCAAGCCAGACCCATCTTATCATGGTGCCGTATTCGCAGATGTAGCCGGAGCAGCAGCCTTCGTAACCCGAATCCGTGCGGTCATCCTTCGTGATACCGGTGCAACCATCTCTCCATTCAACGCCTGGATTCTTCTTCAGGGCTTGGAGACATTGAGCCTCCGTGTAGAGCGTCACGTTCAGAATGCATTAAAGGTGGTAGAGTATCTGGAGAATAACCCTAAGGTGGCTAAGGTTAATCACCCAGCCGTTCCTTCTCATCCAGACCACGAGCTTTACAAGAAGCTCTTCCCTAACGGCGGTGGTTCTATCTTCACCTTCGATATCAAGGGCGGCGAGAAAGAGGCATGGGAGTTCATCGACCACCTGCGCATCTTCTCTTTGCTGGCTAACGTAGCCGACGTGAAGTCACTGGTTATCCACCCAGCAACAACCACTCACTCTCAGTTGAGCCCAGAGGAGTTGGAGGAGCAGCACATCTATCCTTCTACCGTTCGCCTGAGCATCGGTATCGAGAACATCGACGACCTGATTGAGGCACTCGATGAGGCATTTACCTACGTAAAGTAGTGAGTAGTGATTAATTATTAGTGATTAATTATGAATGATTTAAATTAGAGTACAGTTATGGCAAAGATATATAAGCAGATTACTGATTTAATCGGTAAGACCCCATTGGTAGAATTGGGTAAATATTCAGCATCCAAGGGTTTGGAGACTCCTGTAATTGCTAAGGTAGAATTCTTCAATCCTGGCGGAAGCGTAAAGGATCGTATCGCACTTGCGATGATCGAAGACGCTGAGCAGAAAGGCATCCTGAAACCAGGTGCCACCATCATCGAACCAACCAGCGGTAACACGGGTGTAGGTTTGGCTCTGGTATCAGCCGTAAAGGGCTACCACCTCATCCTCACCATGCCTGAAACCATGAGTGTGGAGCGCAGAAACCTGGTGAAGGCTTACGGCGCAGAAGTGAGATTGACCAGCGGTAAGGACGGAATGCCTGGTGCCATCAAGGCTGCCGAGGAACTCCGCGATTCCATTCCGGGTTCCGTGATTCTGGGACAGTTTACCAACCCAGCCAATCCTGCCAAGCACTATGCCACAACTGGACCAGAAATCTGGGCTGATACCGATGGCGAGATTGATATCTTCGTAGCCGGTGTAGGAACCGGTGGAACCATTTCGGGTATCGCCAAGTACCTGAAGGAGCAGAATCCTAACGTGAAGGTGATTGCCGTAGAGCCTGCCACATCGCCTGTATTGAACGGCGGACAGAGCGGTCCTCACAAGATTCAGGGCATCGGTGCCGGCTTCGTTCCAGAGACCTACTCTTCAGAATTCATCGATGAGGTATTGGACATTCAGAACGATGATGCCATCAAGGCAGGTCGTGATTTGGCCCAGACCGAGGGTCTGCTGGTAGGAATCTCATCAGGTGCCGCCGCCTTTGCAGCCACCGAGATTGCGAAGCGTCCTGAGAACAAGGGCAAGAAGATTGTTGCCCTCTTGCCAGATACTGGCGAGCGTTATTTAAGCACTGTACTCTATGCTTTCGAGGAGTATCCTTTGTAATTCACAAAAGCACCGCCATAACTACCTTTTTATATAGTTATGCGGTGCTATATGTTAATATCCCCATTTCGTATCCAGTTTCACCTCTTCGGTATGGATGACATTCTGTGTGAGCAAGGCACGGTTGCCGGAGAGGATTTTGATTTCCTGATAATTTGCAGGATAATACACCTTGCCGTTCCTGATCAGGATCCCCACCCTGTTGGGAGCAATCTCAAAGATGGCAAAACCACCTATGAAATCATGGATTTTCCTATATACCGGTTGCAGAATGATGTCATCCCCCACACGGAGTCCCCATCTTCCTGATTTCTCAAAGGGTTTCACATCCTGCAGATATTCATAGCGCTGCCTGCTGCTAAGCTCCGTTTTCTTTTTGTCATACTGCGCCACAAATACCATGTCATTGTTGGGTACGATCACACCCTTTGTCTTTTTGGCAGAAGGCGGAATGGTTCCCTTTCCGGCTCTCAGTCCGGCATACATCGATGCCCAGTTCCGCTCCCTGTCAGGCAAGCCAAACTTACGGTAGTTACCCACATTGTCTATGATCATGCATACCTTATCCTTCTGCTTGTGGTTGATACGCAATCCGCGCCCCACCATCTGCAGATACTTGGCTAGCGAGAGAGTAGGACGTGCCATCTGGATGTACTCCACATCCGGACAGTCGAACCCCTCATCAAAGAGGTTCACGTTCACCATGCAGTCCAGGTCACCCATTCTGAATGCCTCCACCATTCGCTGACGGGTCTTGGCAGGAGTCTTGCTGTCCAGAGCCACCGCCCTGATACCCATCGCCTTGTAATATGAGGCAATCATCTGGGCATGGTCGATGTCAATGGCATATACGATACCCTTCTTTCCGTCGGCATGCTTCACTACGCTCTCATACAGTCGCTTGATGGATTGAGTCACATTCAGTTTTTCATCCATCTCCTTGATGGAATAGTCACCATCACTGCCACGTCCTTTCAAAGAGTTGATGGTCAGCTGGTCTTGCGAGAACTGTCCGATGACCACATAGTCATAGGGTGCCAGATACCCACGTTTGATAAAATCCTTGGTAGATGGAGAGCTTATAAGACGCTCAAACAGCATACCGAACGATTCCCTCTTCATACGGCAAGGCGTTGCCGTCATTCCCAGTTTCAAAGCATCCCTGTTGCGGTCAAACAGGTCTTTGTAAGATCGTGCCAGGGCATGATGAGCTTCGTCCACCACGATCATCCCCGGTATGCAATCCGCCTTTTTCAAATCCCCGATATGCCTGCCGAGCCATTGGATAGAGAGCACACGGATTCTTACTTTGGCTTTCAGTACCGTTTCTTTCTCCCCATAGTCCAGGCAGAATCTGTCCAGTGTCTGTTGCATCTGTTCTACCAGTTCACGGCGGTGTGCAACAATCCACACCTCACCCTTCTCGTAGTTATCCAGAAACCATTTCACCACCGAAGCCATCACGTAGGTTTTTCCCGTACCCGTAGGCATCTGCACGATGACCGAGTTACCTTCTTCATAACCCTTCTTCTTGCGATAACGGGTTATCTTCTTCGTGGTCAGCACGTTGATGATTTCCTCCAGCATCTTCTGCTGATAATCATAAAGTTTGATTTTCTTCATTCAAAAGAAATGTAAGTATCCGTTCAATTCCGGTAAATCACCGTTAGAACGTAACTACTGATTTTCAGCAGTTAGCACATCCAACATTTTTCAAAAAAAGCATATTATTAATTGGTACTGCCAGAGCTGCCAATTAGGCAGCCTTGACATTCACCTTTTTGTTCGAGTTATAATTACATGGGATTAGGGACATGAAGTCTTGCTCCCCCTCCATCAGTCGGGTGAGTATATCTTCTATATAATCGTCAAAATTAATGTCATTCAACTTGCAGCTCTCAAAAAGTGAGAACATAAAAGCTATGTTTTCCGCACCTAGCCAGTCATAATCCACTGCCTCCTCCTTACAATACTTGCGCAAGCTATGACCTTTACGATTTTGGTTGTAATCCAGCATCACTTTTTCGAAATATTCCCTTGTTTCCATTATCAAACTGTTTTGATTACGGATACAAAAGTAATATATTATATAGGTACCGCCATACGGGCTAATGGTGATTTACGTACCATCATCCGTGTTAATCAGTCCATTACCTTATCAAAAGGCAATAAGCCAACAGGATAGGCAGAACTTTTATTCAAAGCTCAGCCCATCTTATCGTATATAATTAAAAATTAAATTCTAATTCTTTTGTGTTTCTCAGATATTAGGTATTAAAGAGGAAGTTTAATCTTAACATTTTTTGACCGTTCCATCATACGACGGATTACCTCTTGTGCACCTTCAGGGATTACAGTTGTAGCCGTATTTCTACTACTCTCAGCAATCTCTATAAAGCGCTCAGCAACATCACCAGTCAATACTGGAATAGTTTTAATAGCTATTGCCATAATCTTATCTCCTATTATTTAGTTTATATAACTTTGCCGCAAAATACGCTTTTTCTTCGAAACCACCAAGAAAGCCACAAGAAATCTGCAAGTTATCAGCAAATTACTCGCAAAATCTACAGACTTTGGAGAAGAATTGGCACTATTATACAAATCTATTCATCATAATCTTCCGGCTTAGTATTTAGCAAATTCACGGTAGCCATGAACTCGCTTACCAAATCAGCGAATTGAGGATTATCCTTACGAATGATTAGTGCAGCATAGTTATCATTACCCTCCTCGTCAGTAATCGTTTGTGGCAGGAAAACATACTCCTTTCTTTCCCCGTAGATGCCAAACCAGTATTTGAATAAGCGATTACGCATCTTCTGCATGCCACCACTTGTATCACAGATATAAAGAAATGCAGCATTGTTCTTTGCAAAGAATTCCTCCACTATGGCAAGAATAGTCTCTCGCACCTTAGGATCACGAGGAGACTTCACTCCCTTCGGATTAGAGATACCAAATTGATAAACTAACCCATTATGAAGTATATCATCCCTTTCAAAAGTTACGAAGATTTCTGCATCATAATCTGTGATGAAACACAATGTATCATCAGCTAGGGCCACTTTTACCTCATAGGGCGAATTGGCATTAATCGCAGCCAAAGACATCTTTTCTACTACCATACTTCTACCCCTATAGGTTCTTTACCAGTACGTTCCAGACAGCTTTTGCGAACCAAGTTCTCCAGTTTCTCCACCATTTTACGTTTGTTTTCCTTAGAAGCATTCCAACGGCGTAGAGCCTCTTCCCTTGTTAACTTTGTTGTATCCATATATTCTTCCTCCTATTTATTCTAGTTCAACATTCTGCCGCCAAAGTTACACCTTTTTCTCGAAACTGCCAAGAAAACCACAAGAAATCTGCAAGTTATCAGCAAATTACTACAAAATCAACTGTGAACTATTAACAGTAAACTATAAACTGCTATTCCCCAGGCGGTCCCAGCCCGCAAAACATGGCGTAGACCTTTGATGGTCCGACAACCATAAAGCGAAGCGGTTCCGAGCACCGGAGGGCGGTTTTCTCCCTCGCTCCTGAGGTTTCTGTCCCCCGCAAACGGGGGAACCGAAGGGGGTGTAAAGACCATTGAAGAGGGCTGGGGTGAGAAAGGTGGAGCCTTCCTTAAGGGTAAGGAAGGACGGGTAGGTTTTCGAAAAAAACATTTCCTTTTCGAAATATTCCTTCGTTTCCATAATTCTGATTTTTAAGAATTCGGATGCAAAGGTAAATACTTAATGTGTTAAAACCTTACGCTGTAATGGTGATATAAAATCACTTCAATACCACAACGTCTTATACATAGGCCACACATCAAATTGTGGAACAGGAGTCAGCTTAGCAAAATGATTCTTCTCATAAAACGACACAGCACTATAAGCCGGTGTATGCAAAGCATTAACCGTCAGAAATATACAGCCAGATACATTCTGATTTCTAGCTATATTAGCTATAAAATTAATAAGAGTAGAACCGATTTTCATGTTTTGATATTTCTTGTTCACCGCTAAATATGTAATTTCCAAAGAAGGGTATGTACATTTTTGCTCAAACCGCTCACGAAATGTATTTTCCACAAGGGGTAATTCTGTACCCGCAGCTCCTATTCTCATATCATCAAAATCATCTTCTGATAAATCCACAGAATCATTTGATAAAGAGAACAATGCTATAACATCTCCCTTGGTTTTTAGACGTACATAATAAGTTATACAAAAATGATTACGTGAACAAGCTGACAAATAATCATGAATAAAATCATCCATCTGCTGATTACCACTTTCGAATGATTTCAAACTTTCATATTCATCAGCCACCTCTATGATCAGTTCTGAATCTTTATTCATAACTAGCGCACAATAAATTTAACCTTCCAAGGACCTTTTGCTGCAGGCTCCTTCCAATTTTCCTTTGCAACCATCGAATCGTGAACAGCTTTGCGAACAGCCTTAGCAAAATCACCTTTAACCAATGGCTTTGGTGCATTAATACCTAACATCATAATCTAATCTCCTATCTTTAGTTTATATAACTTCCGCAAAGTTACGCTTTTTTATTGAAACCACCAAGAAAAAAGCCGAAAATCTGCAAGTTATCAACAAATTACGCAATGCGCCAGCCGACAAACACTCGCAACTCTGTTGCGTCAAACAATCGCAATTTTATTGCGTAAGCACTCCCAGCCAGCCCCTTGTGGGCACAGGCTCCGCTGGCTGACCAAAACCCTGGTGGCGCTATAGCAGAGTCAGCTACATTCTTCCCTTCTGAGAAGGGAAGGCTTGGTTAGGATGTGGAGCTCCCTTTGGCTAAAGGGAGACGGAGGGATTCGAAAAAAAACATTTCCTTTGTAAGCATCCAACCCCTATGACAATACAACTCCATCCCCAGTGTTTACTGGGGATACAGAGTATTTTAAGAATTTGAACTTTTTCGATTTTTAAACAGGTTTAACTAAAAGTGCCTCTGTCATCAAG
>OJKE01000593.1_pt1 | contig 12896 bp, 10 predicted proteins | sample 1596501 | NCBI WGS metagenome assembly OJKE01 (sample SAMEA4350125, study PRJEB24818) | metagenome | biome: human; feature: gut; material: faeces | place: Denmark | collected 2013-09
ATTAAAAGCACATTCCACACAGGAGGCTATTGAATTTTGCGACTATTATCACCTATTAAACATTAAAGTAAATAAATAAATAAAATCAATCTGCATTATTATGATTCCAAAGATAATTCATCAGATTTGGGAGGGACGTACCGAATATTTGGGGGACGCATATAAATTGTTAGGTGAAACTTGGAAAGAGCATCATCCTGACTGGAAATATGAGTTTTGGGATGAAAGCCGAATAGTTGATTTTATTTACGATTACTATCCAGAAATGATTGATATCTACTTTGGATATCAATATAATGTGCAACGTTGGCATGTAATACGCTACCTAATTCTTTATAAGATAGGAGGTTTGTATGTGGATTTTGACTATGAATGTTTAGAATCTTTCGATAGATATATATTGGATGGAAGTAAATGTCATTTTGCTTCGGAACCAGAAGGACATTATCGCTTTTGTAATAAAGTCCCCTATATTAATAATGCATTGATCATTACACCTCCAAATCATCCATTTTTTATCAATATTATTGTGCATCTTCAAACCACACCAATATTCTATACAGGAAATAAATATCAAGATGTGTTAAATACTACAGGGGCGTCAATGTTAACCAACCTCTATGAAAATTATCATAATAAAGATACAGTTGATATTTTGCCAGCAGAACTAGTATCTCCTTTCTCAAGAGAAGAGGTGAAAAATTATATTCATGGTAAAGCAGATGAAAAGATATTGGAAAAAAAACTACAAAATGCTATTGCTATCCATTATTTTTTAGGTTCATGGCTAATAAAAAATAACGATTATTTACCACAAAAAAATAGATTATCCTATATGCCTATCTCTGAACTGTATCAAATTTTCAAAGAATATCCAGTCATTTGTACAGATAGCCAGATGAGTTTGCCTAATTCTCTTTTTTTCGCTGTAAAAACCTATTCTTACGATGGCAATAAATTTGCACAAAAGGCATTAGATGCGGGATGCCGTTATGCAGTTGTCGATAACCCCATGGTAATAACTAACAATCTCTATATATTAGTAGATGATGTTCTGCAAACATTGGAGCAATTAGCAAAAATTCACCACAAAATTTTAAAAACGCCAGTCATAGGTATTACAGGTACATGTGGTAAGACAACAACTAAAGATTTAATAACAGCCGTACTTTCTACCAAATACAATTTAGTATCTACAAAGGGAAGTGAAAATGCTTCTTTAGGTGCTTCTCTTACTTTGTTACGCTTAAAACCTGAGCATACAGTAGCTATTATTGAAATGGGTGCTTGTTGCCCTAGAATGATACGAGAACTAGCTCGAATTATCCAACCCTGTTATGGCATTATCACTAATGTGGGATTGGCCCATCTCAAAGGATTCGGCTCACTTGCAGGTGTGATACGTTCCAAAGGTGAGCTTTATGATTATTTACGCCAATTTGGTGGTAAAATATTTATCCATAAGGAAAATACACATCTTCAGTCCATAGCCAGAGGTTTAGAGCAAATTTCTTATGGTGAAAGTAAAGATGCTTTTGTTTCCGGTCGAATGATAAGTTCAGAACCGTGTCTCTGTTTTAATTGGGAAAATGCCGGAGTTGGGTATACCATATCAACACACATGGCAGGTAACTACAATCTGTGGAACGCATTAGCTGCAATTGCTGTTGGACTTCATTTTGATATTCCTTGTTCAGAAATTAATCGTGTGATTAGCGACTATATCCCCACTAATCATCGTTCACAGTGGAAAAAAACGTTACGTAATGAGCTAATAATTGATACCTTTAACGCAAATCCTTGTAGTATGCATGCTGCTTTGGCTAGCTTTTCCACACTGAAAGCGAAACCTAAGGCTGTAATTTTAGGAGACATGCTCGGATTAGGGATAAACAGTTTGCAGTACCATGCTGAAATAATAGAGGCACTTAATAGATATGGTTTTGAAAAAATCCTACTTTGTGGTGATCAGTTTACGGCAGTGAGCTCTATTTATCAGTGTTTCCTTGACGTTGAGGCATTATATCGGTATTTATCGACTAACCCACTCCAAGGTTATGAAATTTTAATCAAAGGCTCTAATAGAATCCATCTAGAGACAATCATTCATTTACTATAATGTGTTATAATTAATATTAAATTATGATGGCCTGAAGCAATAAGCGCAAAATAGACTCAATTAGGCTAATTATCAAATAAACACACACACTTATATTTGTAATATATATTATTAATAATGAACTAATTTAATACGTAAGAAAATGAAAACATTAGGTAAACTTAAGTTAAATGAATTCAGAAAAGCCGAATTGGAAAAGCGTGAACTAAATGCTTTAAAAGGAGGTTGTCAATGCAAGTGTGCTTGTGCAGGCGTTTCTGGCTATGAAAACACTGGAGGAGGTTCGAATGGTGCTGGTGCTGCATATTGACATTATGTGGAAAAAACGCATGCTTAGTTTGTAGTAGTATTGTACAGATTTTATAACATGTGTCTCCCAGTAAACAACTTCTTGCTTATTGGGAGATATGATTAACTAATCTATTATGTTTAAGACACTCATTCACACTTCAGAAAATGATAATTTATATATCTATAATCATCAATCTAAATTATCGATATTAGTACATCCTGATTTCAGAAAAGCTTATGAAGGATCAGCAGATGCAGATCCGTATTATATTAAAAAATATGAATATCTGAAAAAACATAATTTTTTCTCCACAGTAGACCCTGTTAATTTTGGCAAAATAGATGAGTCTGTAATAAAAAACAATATAGCGCAAGTTCCACAAATTGTATTTGAAACGACAGACTTTTGCAATTTGAATTGTTCGTATTGCGTATTTGGCGATTTTTATGAAGAGTTTGACGTAAGGAATCAAAAAATGATCAATATTGATCATGCAATTATTTTGCTGAAATACATTTTTGAACTTAAGCATAAAAGTAAAAAAAACCAATTATACATCAGCTTTCATGGAGGAGAACCTCTTTTTAATGGAGATTTTATCAAACAGATCGTTGATGTCGTTAATCAATTGAAATCAGGGAAAGAAATTGAAATTGTATACACAATGACTACAAATGCCACATTGCTACATAAATATTTGCATTTTTTAGTTGAAAACAACTTTCAATTGCTTATAAGTTTAGATGGGAATAAATCAAATCATAGCTATCGATTTTTTAGAAAAAGCAAGGAAAATTCTTTCGAAAAAGTAATCGTAAATATAGATAATCTTCAGAATAAATACCCTAAATATTTTACCGACAATGTAAATTTTAATGCCGTCTTGCATGACAGAAATTCAGTAAATGATATATATGAATTTATTTATTCAAGATATCATAAAATTCCAAGAATTTCTGAATTAGCACCTAATGACGTAAATCCAAGTAAAAAAGAATTTTTTAATGAAATATTTCACAGTTATAGAAGAAGTGAGTCTGAATACATAAAGGACGATTCAAATCTATTACCTCACGAAGAATTATTACAATATAAAGAATTAACTTCTTTTTTAAAGAATTATTCAATTAATTATTATATTTCAAATATAACAGATTTGTTATCTAAAGAGAAAAAATATCTACCAACAAGTACTTGCCTGCCATTTTGGAAAAAATTGATGTTAACTACAAGTAGCAAATTAGCTCTATGTGAAAAAGTTAACTATCATAAGTTAACCGTAGGGGAAGTAAATGAATCTGTAAAAATTGATATACCTAAAATTACGCAATTATATAATTTTTATTATGATCATGTTAAAGAAAAATGTCAGCATTGCTACATCAACAAATCCTGTGATGTTTGTTTATTTCTCATGAAGAATAATAATCTAGATAAGTTAGATACAGAGGAGTTCGTTTGCGATAGTTTTCACGATTTAAATACTTTTGTTCAAAAATTACACCGAATTTTCTCATTTCTTGAAAAACACCCAGAAGATAACTCCTCAATAATAGAAAATATAGTAATCATATGATAACAAAAAAAGAGACAACTAATTACTGGTTTAAAATAGAACCATATGTGCACATTAGCATTGTTAATAGCAATGTATTACTGTATAATACTTTTGATGGATCATTTATTGAATCAAAAGATATTGAAATTGTTAAACTATTAAAAGAAACGCTTCTAAAAGAAAATTGCGGTGTTGTTTTGTTAACTGCTGAAAGATATAATCTAGACAATATAAGAAAATTTATCATGGAGCTTAGGGCGAAATATATGGGTGATATAATTGATATTGAATTATCTAAATCAAAACCCGTTCAAATAATGCCTTTTACTAGTTTAGTAAATACTCAAGAGTTGTTTAAAAAACAAAATTTTCCAACAGGTAAAAAGATTTTAGAATATCTATCTGAAATTAGTATTTACGTGGATTACAATACTAATATAATGGACTTAAATTCTTTTCTAAAGTCATTGCCAAACATTTCAACTGTTAATATTATTGGAAATTTAAAAGATGTTGCGAATTATAAAGAGCTATTACTTGTTTTAGATCAATTTCCTTCATTAAAAAAAATAACATGTAACTATTCAAATGTTATATCTTTGCAGCCAGAATTTGTAAATAATTTTTCATACTCAATATTAATAAATTACCCAATAGATATATCAAAATGGAATTATTCAAGGCGATTATTACTTAATCAATCAATACCTTTTGAATGTATTTTTGAAGTAACATCTATGGATAATTATTCGCAAATAAATAAATTTATAGAGGAATTTGGAATTGAAAAACACCAATTAAAACCAGTATATACGGGAGATAACATAGATTTTTTTAAGGAAAATGTTTTTCTAACAAAGGATGATATTTTATCCACACCACTTTCCATTAGTGATTTTTTTATAAATCAATCGATGAATATTTTTGATTTTGGGAAAATAGCCATTATGTCTAATGGTGATATTTATGCAAATGTAAACTATCCAATATTAGGAAATATACATACACATAGTATTTATGAGATCATATCTAAAGAATTAGAAGAAGGCAGATCGTGGCTTCGTATCCGTAATCAAGCGCCATGCAATACTTGTTTATACCAATGGTTCTGCCCCTCTCCATCTAATTATGAAATAGCCATTGGTCGTCCTAACCTTTGTCATGTAAAGTGACAATAATGGATCGTGATAATATGTTAATTAGAGAGTCGTAATAAGATAAACGAGTATATATGAAAAATATAAATTTAGTTATTATCCTGTTTCTATTGATTGGATGTAAAAAAAATGAACAACCAATTAATAACTTTATAACTGTAGATATTACAGCAAATTACCCTAAAAAGGAGATGATTCTTCAAGATTTTATGGATGTCGAATATATTCCGTTAGAAACAACAGATGAGTTTATTTGCCAAGGTTTTATTCAAGCTATTGGTAAGGATATGATAATTGCAAAAAACCGAAGCAATGATGGAAATATTTATATCTATAATCGGGAAGGAAAAGCTTTGAGAAAGATAAATAGGAAAGGACAGGGAGGGGAAGAGTATACGGATATTTTAAAAATCGTTTTAGATGAAGACAATAACGAAATATTTGTCAACGATATGTATGCAAAAAAAATACTTGTTTATGATTTAGAAGGGAATTTTAGACGAAGTCTTCCTCATAAAGGAGATTTTTTGTTTTTTGAAATGTTTAATTTTGACAGGGAAAATTTAATTTGCCATGATGCTTTTAATGATAATAATTCTCTGGCTTTTCATACTGGTCATTCATTCATGCTCGTTTCAAAGCAAGATGGTAGTATCACCAAAGAAATTCAAATACCATTTAAAGAGAAAAAATCAATAGTGATGAGGACTAAAGATGAAACAACTGGTATGACTTATGCCTACCTTCCTTCGTGTGTTTATCCGATAATTCCTTATTTTAATAATTATTTACTGATGGAACTTTCGGCCGATACATTGTATACATATTCACAAGACCATACTATGAAACCTGCTATAGTAAGGGTTCCATCTGTTCAATCTATGATGCCAGAAGTATTTCTTTTACCGAGTGTGCTCACCGACCGCTATTATTTCATGGGAACAGTCAAAAAAGAATATGGATTTCCGGGTATTGATTTGGTATATGACAAAAAGGAAAAAACTATATTTAAATATACCGTGTATAATAATGATTATTCAAGCAAAGAAGAGGTATATATGAAATCATTACCAGGCAATGAAGAAATCGCATCTATCTTGTACCTAGAGGCTCCCAAACTTGTTGAAGATCATGAAAGGGGAAGACTGAAAGGCCGGTTAAAAGAGATCGCCGCAAGTTTAGACGAAGAATCCAATCCGGTGATCATGCTGATAAAACATAAAAAATGAAACTATCGTAAATAGTTATGAATCCAAAGGCGATCTCTTCTAATACAACAATAGAGAAACAAATATCTCATATTGTTGGTACACTCCTACTTAACGGCACATTGACAGAAAGTCCCGGATTAGTACATGGCAAGATGGGAATTGCAATTTTCTTTTTCCATTATGCGCAATATACAAAAAACATGTTGTTTGCAGATTATGCCTTAGATCTGATTGGAGAAATACAGAATCAAATACATGTAAATAGCCCCGCAGATTATGAAAAAGGTATAGCAGGAATAGGCATAGGAATTGATTACCTAATCCGTAATAATTTTTTAATTGTAGAAGATGATATTTGTGAGGATTTTGATCAAAGGATGCTTCGTGCAGTTATGTACGATCCTTGGCTGGATTTCAGCCTGTATGACGGATTAGCTGGGTATGGTCGATATTGGATTTCGAGATTACGTTATCAGAAGCCATCCTCTCAAGCACGAGAATGTCTATGGCATATTGTTGAACTGATCAAAAATAAATTACCGGAGATTTCTCCGGAAGAACAAACAGATGTATATTGTTTCTTACTTGACTTACAAAAGATATTTGGTTATGAGGATTGTAAAGATCTCTTAGAACAATGTAGGGAATGGAGTTTGGAAGTATGCTTTCATCGTTTAGAAAATTCTATGATAGGTAACGTTGCGTGCAAAAGTATAAATAGCCAATATTTCCATAATACTAGTCAAAACGAAATTGATAATATCTTAAAACAACTTCCTGATCTAGATATGGAGAAACAGCCTGTTTCTATGGGGCTTCTTTCTGGTTATGCGGGTGAAGGATTGTTGCGATTGACCGCACTTAATTCAACGGATCTGTCATGGATGCAACTTTTATAATCTTTTATTAACCAAGAAAATGTCGTTAATATGAATCTATATATCTTTAATGAAACTCGTCGAGGAGCTGTTTTTGGTGTCGGGACATATATCCGAGAACTAACTTTTGCTCTACAAAATAGAAGTTTGCACATTTGTATAATAAATTTGCTATCTGACAAGCCATATATACAGATGGAGAAAATAGAGAACATTGAGCATTGGTATTTTCCCTCACCTATACCAGAGCAACGAACATCAGATAGCCAAAAACAAAGAGCGTTGTATTTTCGTAATGTTGTATATTTACTTCAATTACATATTAAGGACAAAAAGGATTTAGTGTTCCATTTGAATTATCATCAAAATGAGAGTCTTGTCAGCGAACTGAAAGAAGCTTTTGATTGTAAGATTATTTCTGTCGCACATTTTTCTGACTGGGGATTTACTGTTTTTGACAACCTGAATCGCCTACGTAATATTCTCAATGAAGAACATCCGGATAGTTTTAGTGAAAACGTAAAAAAATCGTTTGAAGAAGAAAGGGCGTACTATACCCAGGTGGATCATACAATTTGCTTGTCAAATTATATGAAAAAAATACTATGTCAGGATTATGGACTTGATTCAATGAAAGTTTCTGTTGTTCCTAATGGTTTGGGTGATGTAGTTGATATGTCGGTAGATAAAGAACTTTTACGTAAGAAATGGCACGTAGGACCTAAAGAGAAAATTATTCTTTTTGCCGGTCGGATTGACGAAATAAAGGGTGTGAGTTCTTTGATCAAAGCGTTCCATCTAGTCTTAGAAGCTTATCCTAATAGCCGTTTGCTAATAGCCGGTAATGGTGATTACACAAGAGCCTTTCAAGAAGCAAAAAATATTTACACTAAAATTACTTTCACTGGGCTATTGAAAAAGGAGGAGCTGTTTGAGATCTATCAATTGGCCGATGCCGGTGTTGTACCTTCTCTATTCGAACCATTTGGTTATGTCCCTGTCGAGATGATGATGCATGAATTGCCCATTATAGCGACCACTACATCCGGATTAAACGAGGTAGTAGATGAGTCTTGCGGATTGAAAGTACCATTAATAGTATCTCCTGATAATGTAGAGATCGACACCTCTTTATTAGCACAGAAGATCGTCTACCTATTACAGAACCCGGAAGAAGCGAAACGACTCGGGAAGAACGGTCGCAAACGGTATTTGGAGAAATATTCCTCGGAGGTATTCGGGAAAAACATGATAGAATTTTATAAATCCTTATTCCAAGAATGCAAGTAATAAACAACTAGCCTGATACTATTATATGAATACGCCCAATCAAATCGACATATCGATCATTATCCCGATATATAACGTGGAAAAATATTTGACGGTTTGTATCGACTCGTTGATGAATCAAGGTGATCTACGCATGGAGATTATCTTGGTTAATGACGGTTCGACTGATTTGTCAGGGGAAATTGCTGATGAATACGCTAAAAAAGAGGAACGTATCAAGGTGATTCATCAAGAGAACGGGGGAGCATCCGCAGCTCGCAACGTTGGTTTGGATATTGCTACGGGAGAGTACATCGCTTTTTTGGATAGTGATGACTGGATTAAAGATGAATCATTATCTCTTTTATATGATGAGGCGGTGAAACATCATGCCGATGTCGTGATGGGAAATATGTGGCTATGTCATCAAGACGGAAGTATGGATAAACCTTTTAAATGTATTTCCAACGGATCTATAAAAAAATTGCTTTCCGGTAAAGAAGGTTTCATAGAATTAGTCAAAACGTGTTTCTATTTGCCTACACCCGTCAGATACATATACAATAGGAAATATCTGCATAAAATGCAGGCTCGTTTTGAGGAAGGCATCATGCATGAGGATGAGTTATGGTGTCCCATCGTCCTTTGCCAAGCGGAGAGGATGGTTATCACCAACATTGAGTTTTATTATTACCGCCAGAACGAAGAATCGGTCATGCATACGACAAGCCTAGCCCGAAGGCTGAAATCATTATTTCAAGTTACTGAGGGATTGATTAAATTCTCTGATCAATTTGTTTCCTCTAAGACGAGCGTTGACTTGAGAAGCTGGTGGTATGTAAACATCCTCAGGCTTTATTCCATGGCCTTCACACTACTTCCCAACATAAAAGATTCCTCATACATAGTACACAAACATTATCTGGATCGATTTTGGAGGGATTGCGGGCAAATGATTCCGGAATCTATACAAAGATGCAGAAATTATTACTACAAGGCAGAAGCCGGGCTGAAAGAATATACGGATTGGCGTGTGTCCGATTGGGTAGCAGGCGTAGATTGCCAAATAAAGGCTGGTAAAAAAGTGATGCTCGTATTCAACACGATAAATGGGGAAGATCTACAGTTGAAAATAGAGGATATACCCGTTGATTGGGTGATAACCGCCGACAGGAAATATTTCCAACAGGCGACTATAGTCGTTTTTCACCTTCCCACATTGCATTATGAGCTAGAGAATGATCTGGATAAGTTGGAAGGACAAACATGGGTCAGCTGGCATCTGGAGTCCGAAAAGGATGATCCGGGAATCAACGACCCGGAAATAAGCGAACTATTCGATCTTTCGATAAGTGACCCACAAGATAGCGAGGGTGAACAACATCCATTGCTAAGACTGTGCCGAAATTATGTAAATAATGGATAGAATTCCATTCATCGCTATAAGTTTTGAGCAAAAAGAAAAGATCACGAGAAAAAATAACCTATTTTTGTAATTAGGCATAATTGAGCGAACGTATCGCCCTAAGTGTTTAACCTTAAATCGGAAGAATAATGAAATGGATAATCACAATACCAGCGATCCTCCTCTTTGCGTTAGCGGGATGTGGAAAAGATAAACAATCGACAGATGAACTCATCATAGTTGATGTTACAAAGAATTATCCTGAAAAGGAATTGATATTACAGGATTTCATGGATGTGGAATACATCCCGTTGGAAACAAATGATGAGTTTGTTACCCAAGGCAAAGTAATAGCCATTGGTGCAGAAGTTATATTAATAACCAACTGGGCCAACGACGGGAATTTGTTTGTTTTTGACAGAAAAACCGGCAAAGCCTTAAAGAAGATTAACAGGAAAGGGCAAGGTGGCGAGGAATATGTAGGTATTACGGAGGTTGTTCTGGATGAAGCAAACAAGGATATATTTGTTATAGCCTATACCGGAAGTAAAATCTCAGTATATGATCTAGATGGAAATTTTAAAAGGAGTTTCAAAGCCGTAGGTACGGAATCTCATATAAATACATTTAATTACGACTGGGATAATTTGATCTCTTATGTACCAGATAATAGTCTGGAAAACCCGTCAAACGCCATACCTCCATATTATTTAATCTTTTCCAAGCAGGATGGAAGTATCACCCGGAAAATATCAATTCCTTTTGATGAAGTTAAAAGCCCGGTTGCAAGAGATGGGGAAAACTGGGAGAACTGGGCCGCTCCAGTACCAACCGCCATGTACCAAATAGTTCCAGATCATACCAATTGGGTACTTATGGAGACATCATCCGATACCATATACCACTATTTACCGGATGCTAATACGACAATCCCCCTTATCGTAAGAACCCCCTCCATACACTCCATGGATCCTCCTGAAGTATTTCTTATGCCAACCGTTTTTACCGACCGTTATTATTTCATGAGCCTGTTGAAAGCGGAATTTAATTTTGAAACAGGGAGAGGGTTTCCAATTTCCGGATTGATGTACGATAGACTGGAAAATTCTTTATTCATACCTAAAATATACAATGGTGATTATACCAGCAAAAGAGAAGTGGATATGATGTCGAGACCTTTAGATCCGGAATTCGTAATCGGACAGCCATTGCAAGCCCACGAACTTGCCGAGGCTTACGGGAAAGGACGATTGAAAGGCAAACTGAAAGAGATCGCAACGACATTGGATGAAGAGTCCAATCCGGTGATTATGCTGATAAAACATAAGAAAAATAAATACTAGCATGAAAGTAAATTTAATTTCAGCAGTCCTCCTCTTTGCCTTAGCGGGATGTGGAAAAGATAAGCAATCGACAGACGAGCTTGTCACGATCAATGTTAACAAAGATTACCCAGAAAAGGAGCTAATCCTTCAGGATATTATGGATGTGGAATATATTGCGCTGGAAACGACTGACGAATTTATCACACATGGTAATGTCATGGATATCGGCAAAAAATTTATAATAGTAAAAAACAACACAAACGACGGGAACATATTCATTTTTGACCGGAAAACGGGAAAAGCTATACGGAAAATAAACCGTTTAGGACAAGGTGTCGAGGAATATCCGGGGATTGCAGGAATTACACTAGATGAGGAAAACAATGAGCTATTTGTTACACATACAGGGAAAATATCAGTATATGATTTAAACGGGGACTTTAAAAGAAGCTTTAATTTCCTAGACCCCGAGAGTGACTACCTTAAGGTTTTTAATTATGACAAGGATAATCTGATCACTTATGATAACAAAGGCTATGGAATGGTGGCAGACCAACAGCCTTATCATTTGATTATCTCAAAGTATGACGGAAGTATTATCCAGAAAATTACAATTCCTTCTAAAGAACAGAAAACACTGGTTATATTCGGAGATAATGATCAAAAAGTAATTCCTACTTTTTTTGCTACAACCGCCACTTCCGATAATTGGATACTTATGAATCTCTCATCCGATACCCTATATTCCTATTCGCCAAACGGTCATATTAAGCCTTTTATCGTGAGGACACCCTCTATATATTCCATGGATACAGAAATATTTCTTTTTGTAGAGGGGGTGACAAGCCGTTATTATTTTATGAGAACCGTAGAAAAAAAACTCGATATTAAAACGAGAAAAATACCGGTGAGTAAGTTGGTATACGACAAACAGGAAGATTCTATATTCAAATATCAAATATATAATACTGATTTTTTATATCAAAGACCGATCTATTGGATTTCATCTATTAATCAAGATATTGCGAACTGGTATCCCTTTGATGCGTCTGAACTGATTGAGGCTTATAAAGAAGGGAAGCTCAAAGGCAGGCTAAACGAAATCGCAGCGAAATTGAATGAGGATTCCAATCCCGTCATAATGCTGATCAAGTATAAGAAATAAGAACTAAATCATGTCTATATCCTAATGTTTTAATTTATGCTAAGATCGTTTCCACATTATCAGCAATTGGATTCTATGGACTGTGGTCCTAGCTGCCTCCGTATGATCGCCAAGTTCTATGGTCGTGTGTACTCGATCCAGAACTTACGGGAGAAAGCCTTCATCACCCGGGAAGGAGTCTCCATGCTGGGTATCAGCGAGGCGGCGGAAGCGATCGGGTTCCGAACACAGGGCGTGCGGATCACGGTGGAGGAATTGGAAAAGGAATGTCCCCTACCCTGCATACTGCACTGGAACCAATGGCATTTCGTGGTTTGCTACAAGATAAAGAAAGGGAAGTTCTACATAGCGGACCCGGCGGCGGGACTTATCACCTATACGAGGGAGGAGTTCAAGCGGTGCTGGGTCAGTACCAAGGTGGACGGGCAGGATACCGGGACGGCGCTCTTGCTGGAACCGGGGCCGGAGTTCTACGGGATGGAGGACGAGGGGAGAGACAGGAAACGTAACCTCGGAT
>OJKE01000618.1_pt1 | contig 12416 bp, 4 predicted proteins | sample 1596501 | NCBI WGS metagenome assembly OJKE01 (sample SAMEA4350125, study PRJEB24818) | metagenome | biome: human; feature: gut; material: faeces | place: Denmark | collected 2013-09
AATATCTACCTTACATATATTTATCTGTTCCATCTGAAATACGATATTTTCAGATGGTCTGTTAAAATTACCCATTTTTAGGTCACAAATGTTTTTCAAAAAACACTTGACTATTTATAGTTTGTCATCTCCAAATCAAAATATATATTTATTATGCCACAAATCAAGATTTTTTCAAGATTTGTGGCACATATTTAGAAAATTTCCATTTCAATTTCTACCACTTTTTCATCCGTAACTCGTTCGTCTGTTTTTTTCTGCCATAGGCATTCTCTCCTTTTCCCTGAACTCACTCGCGTTACACGCTCGTTGTCGCGGCATTCGGTGCTCGTAAGCACCTATAAATAAAAAAAGCAACAATGAATTGTGGTCATCATTGTTGCAAAATTTGACTGTTCCCAGGGGGAATCGAACCCTCAACTAGTGCTTAGGAGCTCGAGTCCACACTGGGAACAGCGATTATTTTAAGTAAATATGAGTCAAGGAAAGCCTTGCTTTTCCTGACTATTTTGTAAATCTCTGTCAAAATAAGAAAACGGAAAATCACCTGAGAAAAATGGTTTTCGCTGTCAAATCGCTGACATTGTCACCCTGAGGGTTCAGCCATTCCGTTCCAATGATTTTTTCATAAATATGGCTACCATTCCATCTGTAGCAGTAATGATAACACTGTTTTCTTATTAGATTATCTATATTATAGCGTGTAGAGCAAGGGATGTCGATGTTTTTTGATCAAATTATTTTGGCAACCTATTAAATGTAGGGACAGCAAAAACCACGGCTGCTCTGTACGGGGCGGCCGCCGTTTTCCCTATATCATACGCTGCTTTTCAGTACCGCAAGGATGGGTGTCCTGTTATCGTCGTATTCTGATTTCTTTTAGGGCATTTCAGGACTATCCACAAGGGATACGCTGAACTCCTGTGCGGTTGCGCCCTCCGGCAGCAGCTTTGCCATGACCACCAGCCGCTGATTACCGCTGTTGGCCTTGTCATACTTCCGGTAGCAGGTGGAGAGGGTCAGAACAGTATCTTCCTCGGAGAAAGTCACGCCATCAAAGTCAAGCCAGTTTTTCCGCGCAATCGTCTCAAAGAAGCTGGTCAGATCATCTCCCGCGGGATCAGGCGCAATATAGTCAAAACCAATATCCGTGACGAACAGCGCGGTGATCTGGAAAATCATGTCCTCACCATCCACAGAGAGATAGATATACGGATGCTCCTTTACAAAGTCTGCGTCCATATAACGGTAGAGCTTGGTGAACCGCACACCGTCCGGGTCGCAGTTGCTGGCGGAGTGGCCGAAAATGGTGGTGTTTTTGTCCAGCTTATCCCTGCCGCCGATTTTGTTTTCACAATGGGCATAATAGCAGCCCCACATGGCGTACTCACCGTTTTCATCCAGCTTTAGGTAATAGCCGTTGTCCTCCGCCTGCATCACAGGGTCGTCCACCTCCGCACCGGGGATATACAGCCATGCCACGGTGTCGGGATTCTTCGCTCTGGCTTCCGCTAACTCTGTCTGCCTGTCCACCGAGGGGATAACTTCGCCCGCGAGAGGCGCTGATGGCTGAGGCGCAGATGTGCCGGGAATGTCGATAGGCTCTGTCTCTCTCTGATAGCAGCCCCTGACTGCCGTGGTCATAGCAACGAGAAGGACAACTATGCAGATGGTCGGACGAATGATTCTTGTGATTCTTTTCATAATGCTGTCTCCTTGCCGCGCTTGGATAGCGGCGCAGCTCAAAATGTCATTGATTTGTTTCTTGTAGTGAAAAGAGAACAGCGCAATCCACAGCATCCTCATAATAGCTGCCGGTGGCTACATCCACAAACACGCCGGTCTGGGGGTTGCCGTTGGCTTTCATAAAGATGACCTCGATGGTATGGGTTCTGCTGACATTCTCAAAGGTGTAGGACTTCGCCGCGCCAATGCTCTTGCCGTCAATCTTGACGTTGGCGACAGCATAGCCCTTATCCGGAGTGATGGTGAAGGTCTGATCTCTGCCCTCACGGACGCTGACATTGCCGGATGGAGAAATGGAGCCGCCAGCCCCGGCAGTTGCCTTGATGGTGTAGTAGCTGTAGCCGCTTCCGCCGGTGCTGCCGCTTCCGCCACTGCCTTCATTACCGCTTCCGCCACCGCCTTCATTACCGCCTGTGCCGCTATTGCGCAGAATCGTCAGCGTGTAGGTTTTAGCACCGATTCTCACGACAATGTCGGTTGTGCCGCTGTTGGGGATGGCAACGGTTGCGCTGCCGCCGGTGGACAGAGCCTGTCCGTTGATGCTCACGGGCTCGCCGTTTCCAGACACCGCTGTGACTAGCGTAGATGTTGCTCCGCTATCATTTTGCAGCGTATAGGTATAGTTTGTTCCGTTGGCGGTAAAATCGCCGAGCCCCACTGCCAGACCTTCAAAGGTCAGAAGGTCTTTACCGGGCACTGCGGCTCGCACCACTACGCGGGTGCCAAGCCGGGAGAAGGTGACGGTTTCTGTCTGGAAGGTTTCCCCGGAGATGGCACCGCCAATACTGGTCTTTTTCGTTTCCAGAACGGTCCCGGCAGCATCCAGCAGCGTGGCCACCAGCTCTGCGCCAGTCTGAGACTGCAGGCAGTTGTTGCGCAGGGTAATGGCGGCGGTGCTGTGACCGTTGCCGTCGTTCCCCTGTGTCACATCCATCGTCAGCTGCTCTCCGGTGCGGGCCAGTGCGCCGGTCATATGGACGCTGGCCTCGCTGTCACTGCCGTTATACTCCGGCAGGCTCTGATTGCTTCCCGTTCCACCGACCTTGCCTTCCGCCCACGCCTCGGCGTACAGATAGGTACCCACATTGGGGATCTCGGTTTTGCCAATGAATGTCATATACTCGCCCAGATCATAGGTCAGATCCAGTGTAAAGGTTCCCTGATCAATGCGGGCGAGGGCGCTGTCTTCGGAAATGGTGATTTCATTACCGTTAACCGATACGCCGTTTGTGGTGCAGGCTACCTCTGCAGGTTCGGTATGCAGATCATCCGCATAGAACGCAAGCTTCACCTCGCGGCTCTTTCCGCCGGCCAGCGTGGCGGCAGCGGAATTATAGAGGGTCATGCGCACCGTGCGCTTGCCGGCGCTCTCCGCAATCACTTCCATTTGTGAGATTCCAATGTCGGGATAATCCAGATACACTGTGCCGTTTTCGTGGATGCCGCCGGCGGCGGTGATGGTATAGCCCGGGTCGGTCACGCGGTCCTTCACATGGTGCCAGACGGTAAGGGTGGTGCTTTCATTGGGCAGCAGTTTTTCCGTAAGGGTAGCGGTTTCCCCGCTGCCAAGGCTGACCGTTAGGTTTGTCACATCGTTCAGCCCGGTGTTGCGGATGGTAAAGTGAATGGGTGTCAGGCTGTTCAACGCCAGCGTTGCATAATCCACACCGATCTGTTCCACTGCCACCGCATCGGTGACAAAATCAGAGGTAGCGGTATAGAGGATCGTTTCCTCACCCGGAACGGTCACGCCGCCGATTACCTGCGGGTTTTCATCGTCATACCGGGTGGCCTGAATGGCGGCCTGCACCTGATTGGTGCCGCTGACATAGGCATCAAAGTGGTCAGCCAGCGTGCGATCCGGCAGCTCTGCCAGTTCCAATGGTGCGGACAGAGTGTAGGTATTTGTGGCATAGCGCAGCTTGGCCGCCTTCAAAATGCCGTGATCTACCGCGCCGTTGGCGTTATTGACAGTCTCATTCCAGACGATGGTAAGATCATTGCGGCTGCGATGATCCCCGCTGAGGGAAGCGAAGCGGAAGTCTCCGCCCACGACGGCGTTGCCGCTGCTGGTCAGGGCAGACAGAGAGCCGGGAAAACTGTTGGACATGATGCCGCTGCCGTCCACAGCCAACAGCTGGATATTGCTGCTGCCGTCTCGGACACCGCGCCAACCGATGACAAATCGGTCATCCCCGCTGCCGAAGTTGGCTGCAACGACCTGGGGGTTTTCGTCAAGATTGCTGTCACAGGTCGCCAGCATGGCTGTACCGGGAGTTCCATCAGCAGCCACGGTACAATAGGCGATCTCGTAGGCGGAGGTATCTCCGGTTCCGCTGCGGTCCAGCGAGTAAACCGCCATAGCGGTTCCGTCGGGCAGCATGGCCGCCTGCAACGCCTTCACGCTGCCAGTAGCACCGTTATAAAGCATTTTTTCCTTGCTCCAGGTGCCGTTAGTGCTGTCATAGCAGCTGTACATGATACAATCTCTGGTCGTGAAGTTCAGCAGGTTGTTGCTGCCCTGCGTACCGGGATCGGGGGTGTAGACGTTGCGCCAGAACACGATGGCTTTGCCGTCGCCGCCCACTGCCGTGGTTGGGGCCAGATCCGGCGTGCCGTCGTTGGTTAGGCGGGTGGAAGTCCAGGTTGTGCCGTTATAGACGGACACTACGATCTCCGTGCTGTTCATCAGCAGGTTTTGCTCTTCCAATGTCACGGCATCACCGGCATTTTTACCCGGCAGGTCGGTGCCCATGCGAACCCAAGCCGCCGCCGCGAAGCTGCCAGTGCCGGACAAAGAAACGCTCGTGTCGCCGTAGCCGGAGAACCCTGTAGGATCGTCAATTTTGCTGGAGGTAGAATAGACGCTGCCATTGAGGGTGGAGAAATGTGCCCGGCTGTCGTAAATACTGCTGCTGTTGCCGTCGTTGATGTAGACCAATACCTTCCCGTCATCGCTGAGCTGTGGATAGGATGTGGGGTTGGCATTAGTCTGGATGTTTTCCAGCCCACTGGGGGAGTTCAGAGAGAACAGCATCATCCGCTGCTGGGGCTGGCCCCAGGTACGAGCATATTGCTCCAGATAGTCCCGGCTTTGGAGCGTTGCACTGCCAGAAGCCACCTGCATTCCGCTCTGGGCCGCCGCCATCCGCAGCGAGGCAAGGCTCAGCCCACTGGTGGCGCTATTCCAGTAGTCGTCGATTGTGTTCCAGTCATTAAAAGTCCTGGTGGCTCCAAGGGTTCCGGAGGCGATCACCGCCTCGTAGGAGATAAACAGGAAGGTTGCCACAAATTTGATTCCCACTTCGCTTTGGATTCCCAGAGCCTGACCGTTGATCTGGCGCTTTGTCTCGTCGGCAAGATAGGTGCGGGAAAGGAACTTATTCTGACTGTCCACATCCAAATTGCCGAATAGGCCGATCTTCAGCGCCACGACCGAATAGTCAAAGCCAATACCGCCAAACGCGTGGACATAGGCGTTGATACGCAGCGTGGTCAAAAAGTCATTCACTGCCGTGGCCGTGGGATCGCTCCAGGCAAGCTCTGTACCCTCGCCCTGCCGGCCGTAGCGCACTGCGGTACGGAAATCCAGCTGAATGGCACCACCCAGCTCAAAGGTTGCTGTCAACGGCACAGGACCAGCCATGGCGTTCACGCTGAAGGAGAAGCCCACACCAACACCGGTGGTAAATCCGCCGCCTACGGTGAAAACCTCCCACTCCTTCTTTTCGGTGTTATAGCGGATTTCCGCTTCGTAAAAGCCCTCCAACTGCAAGTTGAGATCCGTGCTGGTGACATTGTCGGCTATGGAGTTGGTTTTGTAGTCCCCCTTGGGATCATAGGTGCCCTGGGCCATCTGGCTCAGGTCCCCGGTCCCGGGCATACCCACTTCCAGGTCCTGCGTCAGCACATTCGCACCCAACGCCACGCCGTCCTCGGAATAGTCCATGTCCTCCATCTCCAGCGTATTGTACCCGGCCCAAATCATGGCACGGAACACGGAGGGATCTTCGCTGGGGGTGATAATCATTTTGAACACGGAAGTGTCCACCGGACCGCTCAGATCATCCAGCCGTCCGGTCAGCACCTTGAGAATGTTACTATCGCCCACTCCGCCAAAGTCGACTTGATTCACTCCACTGGAGGATCCCATCGTCGCCAGAATACCGGTGACGCGGTCATCCTCTGTCACCTTGGGCACTCGGGTCAGATCAACGACCCGGAAGGGCATTATTTTCTCCTGTAGCAGGCTGCCGTTCAGGCTCAGCTGCGTTTTTATACCCACATCCTTGCCGTCAGCGATCCATCCAGAGGTGGTCATGGTGGCCTCGGTGAGAGTCAGATCGTTTTCCGCTACGGGGATGGATGAGAAGGGATACTGCTTGGTACTGCTGCTCTGGGCGGCAGGAATAACGCCGTATTCGTCCGCCAGCTTGAGACTGTAATTCCGCGCGTTGGCAATCTTCTCGCCCCAGAGGAACATGGTGGTGTGCAGTCTTGCTGTTTTAAAGCTGCTGTTAGGTCCAATCTTCCCAGTCGAGCTGCGGACATCCACCTTCTGACCGTTGGCAAGACCGTAATCAACGCTTTGCGCCACAATGAAGGGTTTGTTTTCCTCCCCCGCCGGCACGCGCTCCAGAGAGACAACGCCCTCTGCGGTGCGCATTACATCGTCCACGCCCAGCTTGCCGTTGACGGTCAGCAGCAGCGGATAGTACTTGTCGCCGTCAATTGCGCTGATCTCCAGAATGTACTCCAGCTGATCCAGAGCAGAAAGCGCCGTGGTGTTGCTCTCGCCCTTTTCGGCCGACCAGAACTGGGTGGAATCCAGATAGACGGTTATATTTCCCGCCGCATCCGTGGTATAGGTGTCGCCGGTGATGCCGCTGACAAGTGCTCCTGCCCTGGAGCCCAGCAGAGCTGTCTGGCAGTAGCCTCCGTTTTTATAAACGCCGCCACGAACGGTCACCGTCTTGTTCGCCAGCGGATCGCCGCCCGGCGTGATGAGCGTCACAGATGCCCGGGCGACTCGCCGAAGGCTGAAGGTATTCAAGGGATAAAGCTGCAGTTTTGTGGCATCCCGCTCGCCGGAACGCAGATTTTCTTTATAGATGGTGCCCAGATAAATATCCGCGCCGGAGCCGGACCGCAGAGACACCTCACTGGCGATTCCGTTGGGTTCGTAAAGCGCCAGCACGCCTTCACTGTTGGTCGTGACCGTTTTGGGCACACCTTCGCCGTCGGTGTATTGCAGCGTAGTTTCCGCTGCAGGCGTCAGCTGGAAGAGATAGAACTTATTTTGCAGCGTTTTCGCTGTCACCTGTACGGCGGCACGCATACCCGTGGCGGCATGGGTAGCCGTGACGGTTGCGGTGCCGTTGGCCAAGCCGGACAGCGCCATTTTGGTTTCGGGAAGGTAGGAATCAAAGGAGAAGTTTCTGATGTCCTCATACAGTCCGCCCTGCTTGTAGTTGACGGAAATGGCATTGTTGTTGCTGGAGAGCCACCGGATGCCGTCTTTAAAGGAGTTCCATCCGTACTCGTCATAGTTGATGCCTATGTACTCGATCAGCCCCAACTCCTGGCGCAGCTGCATAATTTCAGCTGTAACAGTGGGCAGGCTGCCGCTGACCTTGGAGGTATTGTCCATGGTCAGCTTAGAAATCGTTTCTCCTTTGTCGTTCTGCACCTTCAGTGCGTCGGCATCGTAGACATACAGGGGGAAGGAGTCGGTGCTGGGAGATTCCTCACCAGGATTCTCCACGCTCAAAACCACTTGATAGGTGTCCTTCAGATTGCCGGCTTTCACACTCTGTAATGACAGGGGGAAGCTCCCGGAGGTGCCGGATAGGCGCTCACTGTCCACCACTTTGGTGGTGGTGTTGTCCTCTGTGACCCGGGTGATGGTCAGCGTGGGCTGCAAAGGGGCGCCCTCAGTAGTGTTTTCCACCGACCAGTCGATATTGACGGCACCGTCGGTATCCTTGAGGTAAATGCTCTGGGGCGGTGTCAGCTTGGCTGTGGCAGGCGGTGCCTGCACGATGATCCAGGCAAGTGCCGACAGGCGGACGTCCTCACCGCCGGCGTTGGGGTGCGGCATGGAGACCAATACCGTGTAGGCAGGGGTATTGCCGTTGGAGAGCTTGGAGAGCACATTCTCCCCGATCCGCACGCTGTTTTTATCCTTGCCGACGGTATAAGTCGCAACGGGCTTGCGGCCGCTCAGCGCCGCCTCATTCGCGTAGTTGCCCTCATACAGGTCAATCCTGTAATTGAACTCTTTGTTCGGCGCCATCAGCGCGGCGTTGGAGCTCCACAGCACGGTGGCGGGCTGATTTACCCGCGTCACGATGGACGCGCCGCCGGGAATCACCAGTGCCAGGGAATCGCCTGCCGTCACGGTATAGGGCTTTGACTTGCCCGTCACATCATCGGCAGTGTCCTCAGTCCCGTTGTCCGCCGTAAAGGTAAAGGTGACGGCTCCCACCTTGGTTCCTGTGGTGGCAACAACGCCGGTATCCTCGTTGATGGTGGCAATGAGCGTGTCACTGCTGCTCCATTTGCCGGTGGTGTAGCTGGCCGTCTCACCGCCTGCCCCCAAAACCTCTGCCTTAAGCGTGGGGCGGGTGGTTTTGCCGAGGGAAATCGTATAGTCGGCGTCATTCGCTTCCGGGAAGACCTTCACCGTGTGCGCGGAAACTTTCTTTGCCACCGTAAACTGCCGGGTCAGGGGAAGAACATTCACCCAGTCAGGATCGGCTTTCGTGCCCTCGTTGGCCTGCAGCGTCACCGTATAGGTGCGGTCGAAAGCAGAGGGTGCGATTGCATAGTCGCTAATGGTGAAGGCTTCCTTCTCTGTGTCCAGATAGACCTGCAGATAGATTGGTTCAACCGCGGAGTCGTACCTCAGCTCGAGGCGGAACGGGGCTTCCCTCGGCTCTGTGCCTGCCGAGGTGTGATAATTGCTGTATACGGTCTTGTAGACCTGCTCCATGTTGGCGTTCATCGTGAACGATGCCTTGCCGTTGTCGTAGTCGGCGGTCAGTGCGGTGGGAGCGTTACGCATCAAGACGCTCTTCAGCGTAACGTCGGCAATCGAGTTGCTTGGATAGAGTGAGGTATCCAGCGTATGACCGAAAACATCTTCCACACCGGTCATACCATTGACGGTGACCGTGGTGTCATCCGCATCCTGCACTGGGTACCAGAGCATTGCCGTGACGCCGTAGTTGTTCATGGAAAGCTCAGCGGCGCTATACACTTTGCCATTGATGGTCACGGTGGCGTTGCTAAGATTCACGAACTCGTTAAAGGTAACTGTGATGGGCACGTGCTGTCCGCTGGCATAGGTTCCCTCCGGGGCCGTGACGCTTTGAATGGTGGGATTGTCCGTGTCCACCAGCATGGCTGTAACATTGCTGTTCTTGGTGGTGGCCCAGGAATTTTGGATTTCGCCCTGTACACTTTTCATATACAGTCGGAAGGGCAGCCAGTACCGTTGATTCCCTCTGTTTTGCGTGGTAGACTGCAGGGAGATGTTGACCGTTTCGCCCTTGTTAATCGTACAGTTCAGCGCTCTCGTTTTGTCGCTGCTGAGCTCCAGAGATGTTCCATTGAACATGTACTCCGTCAGATAGAACGGGGCATGGGGTTGTGTGTCACTATTATAGCCATACGGCGCAAAGCCATTATAGGTCTCTACATCGGTACTCCAGTTAAACTCGATGCTGGCATCGATTTTGTATGGCTGATAAAATGGGTCGGAGTCGACGGGAAGCACCGAGTTGCGGGCACCCTCCAAAATTCTGATGGTATCGCTTAGCGCAACGAAGTCCTGATTGTTGGCACCTTCGCCGATATTGTATTCATTTGCCAGCAAAGGAATATACATATCCCCCTGTATTGTTTCTGTACTTTCGTATCTTTCCTCATAGTTCGGCGCGCTCACTGATGTTTGTATTGTGGGGGCGTCAACCGTCTTTTTTAGCTTGAGCTGACAGTGGTCGGCATAAGCGGCACCGTCATAGAACACCAGATTTTCCGCATCGTAAAATTCAATCATCCCCAGCAGGTCGCCATAGGAATAAGAACCCTCGAGCCAGTCTGGGTTCCCTCCTTTGGTTGTAACCTTGACAGTGATTTTACAACCATCTAAACTGAAAGTCGAGCCTACGTCATAGGTCAGCTTGTAGGACCCGTCGCCTTGGGCGACCCCACTCGTCTCGCCTATCGAGACCTCCACACCGGTGATATACTCGCTGAGCTGGCCTTTTTGAATGCGGTAGGAAAAGCCGACCGGTTTTCCGCCATATACAGTAAAAGTCCCGGAGCTCCAGCTGTTGGTTGCGAGTTCCCCCAGCGTTTGGCTCATCATGCCGCTCATATCCACCGTCTCAACGCCCTCAGGCTTTGTGGCAGAGGCGGAATACTGCAAACTGATGCCCTGCAGCTCCAACTGCTCCATCAGGTTATTGAGATTCTCCAGAGCTTCCCCGGTAAACTCCCTGCCGGAGAAATAGGTGTCCTTGATCCGCTGCAACTCCTGTTCGATTTGGATCATGGTCTTCAAATCGCCCAGCGCCACCGGAGTCCCATCCACGTCGGCTATACGGGTGAGATCCGTGGCGGGATTTTCCAGCAGCTCCATGACAGCCGCCAGTGTCAACACCTGACCGTCCAGCGTGATGGTTTGATCCACCTTGAAATTGCCGTCTTCATCCAGCAGCCCCAAAGCGTTCAGCATGGAAAGCACCTGGTCGCTGCTATCGCCGGTCAGGGCAGAGACCTGCTCCAAAATCGCCTGATTTTCCTCGGGTGTGTTGCCTAGCGAATCGCTCACCGCTGCAAACGCCGTAGTTGGCAGCAGCGTGAGCGTCATGCACAGGCTCAGCAGCGCCGCTAAAAATCTTTTCTTCATGTTTCCTCATCCTCCTTGGTTTGTTCCTGCTGTTTATTGTTTTTTCTCAATCGTGTGCAAAACACGGTAACGACCACCGCCGCTGCAAAGGAGACGACGGCCACCAGCACATAGCCGCCCACGTCCTCCCGCAGCAGCATCGCGCCGAACACGCCCCATGCGGCTGTCTGCTCCTGCACTGCAAACACATCCGCCGCCTGCATCATCACCGCGAACAGCAGCATACACGCTGCGCTCAGCCCATATATGCCGCGCCACTGCCTCCGGCGGGTGTTTTCCCGCACCCGCTGCTTGACGAGTGCGACTCGTTTTGCGGTATCGTACATTTCGTTTGAACCTTCTCTCTGGATTTATTGAAATGCGGCTTAAAAACCCCTTCACTTATATAGGTACAAAAAATCGAAAATACTCTCACCCAAAACGCAAAATTTTTCAAAAAAGTTTTTTCACAAGAAACGAAAAAAACGATACTGCATAGATTTCTTACTCCACACAATATCGTTCTTCTATATTTATACTTTCATTGTCTTCGCCAGAGAAGTAAGCAAAGCCGCCATCTCCGGATTGCCAAGTACTTTCATCAGCAGTTCGGGATCTACTCCCTCCGGTATGGTAATCTTATTTTCTTCCTCTTTCTGCTCATTCAGTTTGTATGTGACACTTGTATGGCGCAGACTATGAAAAACCACATCCGGAAGACCTTCTCTATCAATTACTTTCTGCAGCTGATCCCGAATATAGCTGCTATTGATCGGCATTCCAAAAGTAGTCGCCATTATCAGGTTGTAATCGGTATACTCACTGCCAAGTGCCTCCTTTACCTCATCCTGTTCCTTCTTTATATCAATAAGGCACTGTGCCACAAATCCCGGTATATAAACTTTGCGCTCGCTGGTATCGGTCTTTGGTGTTTTCAGCACCCTGACCGTCTTATTATTCTTCCTTTGTGAGGGGAAGATCAGAATGACTTCTTTTGAATCCAGCTCCTCAACAGCTTCCTTTGATACACGCTCCACCTGTTTGTTAATAAAGACATATGCCCTGTTCTCTGAAATAGCCTCTTCTGATATATCCACACAGTCCCATGTCAGCCCAAGCAGCTCTCCTATTCGGACCGTTGCTGCGAATGCCAGATGAAATGCTACTTTTTGAAAGAACTCTGGCCGGCTGCTTTTCAGTTCCTTATCATCCGCCGGTAGTCTGTAGTTGTCTTTGTATAGCATGTATCAGCAACCGGCATCAGCCTGAAAACTATTGCCAATATCGAGTCAAAACAGCATATTCCTTCTCTGCTATACGCCATGAGGATTGCAGACTTTTTCCTTAAGCCGGTAACAAGCCTGTCATCGAATTCTATGGACACAACAGCCGGAAGATTTCCTGTGATTACTATATCGATGACCGGATGCTGCTTCCGGAAAACGCAAAGGCATAGAACCCGTAATGGTGCTATGCCTTTGTGCTTATTCTGGCATTCATTTTTAGTTAGTGCGGGTTATTTACCTAATACAGTTTTTCTCATAATAAAAATCTGTTAGTTAAACTATTTCAAATTTTGCTACTTCATCCGATAAATCTTCCGAAAGGTTCTTATTTTCGTCCGCCTGCACTTTAATTGCTGAAATTGCTGTTACAAGTTGTGATATCTCTTGTGCTACGTTTGTAACACCTTTTGCAGATTCTTCAATCGCTATAGAAATGTTATTGATACCTTCATTCATATCATTCATTGTACCTAAGCTATCTTTTGACT
>OJKE01000630.1_pt1 | contig 12230 bp, 9 predicted proteins | sample 1596501 | NCBI WGS metagenome assembly OJKE01 (sample SAMEA4350125, study PRJEB24818) | metagenome | biome: human; feature: gut; material: faeces | place: Denmark | collected 2013-09
GTTGAAATACCGCCTCGAGAATGAGTACAATGTGGAAATCCGCATGGATACGCTTCCGTATGAGCATATCCGGTGGATTGAGAATGAGGACATCGATATGGATAAGCTGGTCGGAACCTCGGATATGAAGAAGATTCAGGATCTGAAGGGCAGACCGCTGTTACTGTTTGTCAATGCATGGAGTGTCGGCATGGTATTAGACCGGAACGAAGGTCTGGTACTCTCGGAGTTCGGCAGGGAATAGAGCGTGTGTCAGAGCAGCTGCCGGCAGAAAACAGTGCCGGCGGAATGCACAGAAAGGAAGCAGAATATGGCAGTTGTTACGATTACAAATGAAAATTTTGAGGACGAGGTGCTGGCGGCAAGGGTGCCGGTCATTCTGGATTTCTGGGCAGAGTGGTGCGGTCCGTGCAAAATGATCGCCCCGATTCTGGATGAAATCGCTGACGAATATCAGGGCAAACTGACCGTTGCAAAACTGAACATCGATCAAAACCCTGGCACTGCGCCGAAATATGGTATCCGTGGTATCCCGACTCTGCTGCTGTTCAAAAACGGTGAAGTGGCGGCAACCAAAGTGGGCGCACTGTCTAAAGGTCAGTTGAAAGAGTTCCTCGACGCTAACCTGGCGTAAGGGAATTTCATGTTCGGGTGCCCCGTCGCTAAAAACTGGACGCCCGGCGTGAGTCATGCTAACTTAGTGTTGACTTCGTATTAAACATACCTTATTAAGTTTGAATCTTGTAATTTCCAACGCTTCCCGTTTTATCTTAAATGCGAAGTGAACAGATTTCTGGCTCGTCACTCAATCCGTCTTGTCGTTTCAGTTCTGCGTACTCTCCTGTGACCAGACAGCGAAAAGACATGAGTCGATGACCGTAAACAGGCATGGATGATCCTGCCATACCATTCACAACATTAAGTTCGAGATTTACCCCAAGTTTAAGAACTCACACCACTATGAATCTTACCGAATTAAAGAATACGCCGGTTTCTGAGCTGATCACTCTCGGCGAAAATATGGGGCTGGAAAACCTGGCTCGTATGCGTAAGCAGGACATTATTTTTGCCATCCTGAAGCAGCACGCAAAGAGTGGCGAAGATATCTTTGGTGATGGTGTACTGGAGATATTGCAGGATGGATTTGGTTTCCTCCGTTCCGCAGACAGCTCCTACCTCGCCGGTCCTGATGACATCTACGTTTCCCCTAGCCAAATCCGCCGTTTCAACCTCCGCACTGGTGATACCATCTCTGGTAAGATTCGCCCGCCGAAAGAAGGTGAACGCTATTTTGCGCTGCTGAAAGTTAACGAAGTTAACTTCGACAAACCTGAAAACGCCCGCAACAAAATCCTCTTTGAGAACTTAACCCCGCTGCACGCAAACTCTCGTCTGCGTATGGAACGTGGTAACGGTTCTACTGAAGATTTAACCGCTCGCGTACTGGATCTGGCATCACCTATCGGTCGTGGTCAGCGAGGTCTGATTGTGGCACCGCCGAAAGCCGGTAAAACCATGCTGCTGCAGAACATTGCTCAGAGCATTGCTTACAACCACCCGGATTGTGTGCTGATGGTTCTGCTGATCGACGAACGTCCGGAAGAAGTAACCGAGATGCAGCGTCTGGTAAAAGGTGAAGTTGTTGCTTCTACCTTTGACGAACCAGCATCTCGCCACGTTCAGGTTGCGGAAATGGTGATCGAGAAGGCGAAACGCCTGGTTGAGCACAAGAAAGACGTTATCATCCTGCTCGACTCCATCACTCGTCTGGCGCGCGCTTACAACACCGTTGTTCCGGCGTCAGGTAAAGTGCTGACCGGTGGTGTGGATGCCAACGCCCTGCATCGTCCGAAACGCTTCTTCGGTGCGGCGCGTAACGTGGAAGAGGGCGGCAGCCTGACCATCATCGCTACCGCGCTTATCGATACCGGTTCCAAGATGGACGAAGTTATCTACGAAGAGTTTAAAGGTACAGGCAACATGGAACTGCACCTCTCTCGTAAGATCGCTGAAAAACGCGTCTTCCCGGCAATCGACTACAACCGTTCCGGTACCCGTAAAGAAGAGCTGCTCACTACTCAGGAAGAACTGCAGAAAATGTGGATCCTGCGCAAAATCATTCACCCGATGGGCGAAATCGATGCAATGGAATTCCTCATTAATAAACTGGCAATGACCAAGACCAATGACGATTTCTTCGAAATGATGAAACGCTCATAAATTTGTCTTATGCCAAAAACGCCACGTGTTTACGTGGCGTTTTGCTTTTATATCTGTAATCTTAATGCCGCGCTGGCAATGTTAGGAAAATTCCTGGATTTTGCTGGTGTGTTATGCAATTTGCATATCAAATGGTTAATTTTTGCACAGGACTGGTGGGTTCGGAACGGACTTTCCCTTCTGAATAAAGGTCTTCGTGGTTATACTTCTGCTAATAATTTTCTCTGAGAGCATGCATTGTGAATTTACTGACAGTGAGTACTGATCTCATCAGTATTTTTTTATTCACGACACTGTTTCTGTTTTTTGCCCGTAAGGTGGCAAAAAAAGTCGGTTTAGTGGATAAACCTAACTTCCGCAAACGTCACCAGGGGTTGATACCACTCGTTGGGGGTATTTCGGTTTACGCAGGGATTTGCTTCACGTTCGGAATTGTCGATTACTATATTCCGCATGCATCTCTCTATCTCGCTTGTGCCGGTGTACAGGTGTTTATCGGTGCGCTGGATGACCGTTTTGATATCAGCGTAAAAATCCGTGCCACCATACAGGCTGCTGTTGGCATTGTTATGATGGTGTTTGGCAACCTTTATCTCAGTAGCCTGGGTTATATCTTTGGCTCCTGGGAGATGGTGCTCGGACCGTTTGGTTACTTCCTGACGCTATTTGCCGTCTGGGCGGCCATTAATGCGTTCAACATGGTTGATGGCATTGATGGCTTGCTGGGCGGGTTGTCCTGCGTCTCGTTTGCAGCAATCGGTATGATTTTGTGGTTCGACGGGCAAACCAGCCTTGCAATCTGGTGTTTTGCGATGATCGCCGCCATCCTGCCATACATCATGCTTAACCTTGGTATCCTGGGTCGCCGCTACAAAGTCTTTATGGGTGATGCGGGCAGTACGCTGATTGGTTTTACCGTTATCTGGATCCTGCTCGAAACGACCCAGGGCAAAACCCATCCCATCAGCCCGGTTACCGCTTTGTGGATAATCGCCATTCCGCTAATGGATATGGTGGCGATTATGTACCGTCGCCTGCGTAAAGGCATGAGTCCGTTCTCTCCTGATCGCCAGCATATTCACCATTTGATCATGCGTGCCGGGTTTACTTCCCGCCAGGCGTTTGTGCTGATTACCCTTGCCGCAGCTCTGCTCGCCTCCATTGGGGTGCTGGCAGAATATTCTCATTTTGTCCCGGAGTGGGTCATGCTGGTGCTCTTTTTGCTAGCATTCTTCCTCTATGGATATTGCATTAAGCGTGCCTGGAAAGTTGCTCGCTTTATTAAGCGCGTAAAACGCAGACTGCGTAGAAATCGTGGTGGCAGCCCCAATTTAACCAAATAAATGAGGATGTGATGACACAACCAATGCCTGGGAAACCGGCCGAAGACGCTGAAAATGAACTGGATATTCGTGGGTTGTTTCGTACCTTGTGGGCTGGGAAGCTGTGGATTATTGGCATGGGACTGGCGTTTGCGTTAATCGCGCTGGCGTATACTTTTTTTGCTCGTCAGGAGTGGAGCTCGACGGCGATTACCGATCGTCCAACGGTGAATATGCTGGGGGGATATTACTCACAGCAGCAATTTTTGCGTAACCTGGATGTCCGTTCAAACATGGCTTCTGCCGACCAACCATCGGTCATGGACGAAGCCTATAAAGAGTTTGTTATGCAACTGGCCTCGTGGGATACCCGCAGAGAGTTCTGGCTGCAAACCGACTATTACAAGCAGCGGATGGTGGGCAACAGCAAAGCCGATGCGGCGTTGCTGGATGAAATGATTAACAACATCCAGTTTATCCCCGGAGACTTTACCCGCGCGGTCAATGACAGCGTGAAGCTGATTGCCGAAACCGCGCCTGACGCTAATAACCTGTTACGTCAGTATGTTGCTTTTGCCAGCCAGCGTGCAGCCAGCCATCTGAATGATGAGCTGAAAGGTGCATGGGCGGCGCGCACCATCCAGATGAAAGCTCAGGTAAAGCGTCAGGAAGAGGTGGCGAAAGCCATCTACGACCGCCGGATGAACAGTATTGAACAGGCGTTGAAAATTGCTGAGCAGCATAATATTTCGCGCAGTGCGACAGATGTGCCTGCCGAGGAATTGCCTGATTCAGAAATGTTCCTGCTTGGGCGTCCAATGCTCCAGGCTCGACTGGAAAATTTACAGGCCGTCGGTCCGGCCTTTGATCTCGACTATGATCAGAATCGGGCCATGTTAAACACCCTGAATGTTGGTCCAACCCTGGATCCGCGTTTTCAGACCTATCGCTATTTGCGTACGCCGGAAGAACCGGTAAAACGCGATAGCCCACGTCGTGCCTTCCTGATGATTATGTGGGGCATTGTCGGGGGGCTGATCGGGGCTGGTGTCGCATTAACCCGCCGTTGCTCGAAATAGCAACACTGCTGCGGTGAGCGCAAAGGCGCTCGCCGCTTATTCGAAGAGAATCGATGTGAAAGTACTGACTGTATTTGGTACGCGCCCGGAAGCCATCAAGATGGCTCCGTTGGTGCATGCGTTGGCAAAAGATCCTTTTTTTGAGGCTAAAGTTTGCGTCACTGCGCAGCATCGGGAGATGCTCGATCAGGTGCTGAAACTCTTTTCCATTGTACCTGACTACGATCTCAACATAATGCAGCCAGGACAGGGCCTGACAGAGATAACCTGTCGGATTCTGGAAGGGCTAAAACCAATTCTTGCCGAGTTCAAACCAGACGTCGTGCTGGTTCACGGCGATACTACTACAACGCTGGCAACCAGCCTGGCGGCGTTTTATCAGCGTATTCCTGTTGGTCACGTTGAGGCTGGTTTACGCACGGGCGATCTCTATTCGCCGTGGCCGGAAGAGGCTAACCGTACATTGACCGGGCATCTGGCGATGTATCACTTCTCTCCAACCGAAACTTCCCGGCAAAACTTGCTGCGTGAAAATGTTGCTGACAGCCGAATCTTCATTACCGGTAATACAGTTATTGATGCACTGTTATGGGTGCGTGACCAGGTGATGAGCAGCGATACGCTGCGTTCAGAACTGGCGGCAAATTACCCGTTTATCGACCCCAATAAAAAAATGATTCTGGTGACCGGTCACAGGCGTGAGAGCTTCGGTCGTGGCTTTGAAGAAATCTGCCATGCGCTGGCAGACATCGCCACCACGCACCAGGACATCCAGATTGTCTATCCGGTGCATCTCAACCCGAACGTCAGAGAGCCGGTCAATCGCATTCTGGGGCACGTGAAAAATGTCATTCTGATCGATCCCCAGGAGTATTTACCGTTTGTCTGGCTGATGAACCACGCCTGGCTGATTTTGACCGACTCAGGCGGCATTCAGGAAGAAGCGCCTTCGCTGGGGAAACCGGTGCTGGTAATGCGCGATACCACTGAGCGTCCGGAAGCGGTGACGGCGGGTACGGTACGTCTGGTCGGCACGGATAAGCAGCGAATCGTCGAGGAAGTGACGCGTCTTTTAAAAGACGAAAACGAATATCAAGCTATGAGCCGCGCCCATAACCCGTATGGTGATGGTCAGGCATGCTCTCGCATTCTGGAAGCGTTAAAAAATAATCGGATATCACTATGAGTTTTGCGACCATTTCTGTTATCGGACTGGGTTACATCGGGCTGCCTACAGCAGCTGCGTTTGCCTCACGGCAAAAACAGGTGATTGGTGTCGATATCAACCAACACGCGGTTGATACCATCAATCGTGGCGAAATCCATATCGTCGAGCCTGATTTGGCGAGCGTAGTAAAAACTGCCGTAGAAGGCGGTTTTTTACGAGCGAGCACGACGCCAGTTGAAGCGGATGCCTGGCTGATTGCTGTACCCACGCCGTTTAAAGGCGATCATGAGCCAGATATGACCTACGTTGAATCGGCTGCTCGCTCCATTGCGCCAGTGCTGAAAAAAGGCGCGTTGGTGATCCTCGAATCCACCTCGCCGGTGGGGTCAACCGAGAAGATGGCAGAATGGTTAGCAGAGATGCGTCCAGATCTCACTTTCCCACAGCAGGTGGGCGAGCAGGCTGACGTCAATATTGCCTACTGCCCGGAACGCGTGTTGCCGGGACAGGTAATGGTCGAGCTGATTAAAAACGATCGCGTGATTGGCGGCATGACGCCGGTTTGCTCGGCCCGCGCCAGCGAACTGTACAAGATTTTCCTCGAAGGTGAGTGTGTCGTCACTAACTCGCGGACGGCGGAAATGTGTAAGCTCACCGAAAACAGCTTCCGCGATGTGAATATCGCTTTTGCTAATGAATTGTCGCTGATTTGTGCCGATCAGGGAATTAACGTCTGGGAACTGATTCGCCTGGCGAATCGTCACCCTCGCGTCAATATTCTTCAGCCTGGCCCTGGCGTGGGCGGCCACTGCATCGCTGTTGATCCGTGGTTTATTGTGGCACAGAACCCACAGCAGGCGCGGCTTATCCGTACCGCGCGCGAAGTGAACGATCACAAACCTTTCTGGGTTATCGATCAGGTGAAAGCGGCGGTGGCTGATTGCCTGGCGGCTACCGATAAACGCGCCAGTGAACTGAAAATCGCCTGCTTTGGTCTGGCGTTTAAACCGAATATTGATGACCTGCGCGAAAGCCCGGCGATGGAAATCGCTGAACTGATCGCCCAGTGGCACAGCGGCGAAACGCTGGTTGTTGAGCCTAACATCCACCAGTTGCCGAAGAAACTGACCGGGCTTTGTACTCTGGCGCAGCTTGACGAGGCGCTGGCAACGGCAGATGTGCTGGTGATGCTGGTCGATCATAGTCAGTTCAAAGTTATCAATGGCGACAACGTCCATCAGCAGTATGTCGTCGATGCCAAAGGAGTCTGGCGCTGATGAGAAAGATTCTGATAACAGGTGGTGCCGGGTTTATTGGCTCGGCGCTGGTGCGTTATATCATCAACGAAACGAGCGATGCGGTGGTAGTGGTCGATAAGCTGACCTACGCCGGAAACCTGATGTCGCTGGCACCGGTCGCGCAAAGCGAGCGCTTTGCCTTTGAGAAAGTTGATATCTGCGATCGGGCAGAACTGGCGCGCGTATTCACTGAGCATCAGCCAGACTGTGTCATGCATCTGGCAGCCGAAAGCCATGTTGACCGTTCTATTGACGGCCCGGCAGCGTTTATTGAAACCAACATTGTCGGGACTTATACATTGCTTGAAGCGGCGCGGGCTTACTGGAATGCGCTGACGGAAGATAAAAAATCAGCGTTCCGTTTTCATCATATCTCTACCGACGAAGTATATGGTGACCTGCACTCGACGGATGATTTCTTCACCGAAACCACGCCGTATGCGCCGAGCAGCCCTTATTCCGCTTCAAAAGCCAGCAGCGACCATCTGGTACGCGCCTGGCTGCGGACCTATGGTCTGCCGACGCTTATCACCAATTGCTCGAATAACTACGGCCCTTACCACTTTCCGGAAAAACTGATCCCGCTGATGATCCTCAACGCGCTGGCGGGTAAACTGCTGCCGGTATATGGCAACGGGCAGCAAATCCGTGACTGGCTGTATGTTGAAGATCACGCCCGCGCGCTGTATTGCGTGGCGACCACCGGGAAAGTCGGTGAAACCTATAATATTGGTGGTCACAACGAGCGTAAGAATCTCGATGTTGTGGAAACCATTTGCGAGTTGCTGGAAGAACTTGCCCCGAACAAGCCGCACGGCGTGGCGCACTATCGTGACCTGATCACCTTTGTCGCTGACCGTCCGGGGCATGATCTGCGTTATGCCATTGATGCTTCGAAAATTGCCCGTGAACTTGGCTGGCTGCCGCAGGAAACCTTTGAAAGTGGAATGCGTAAAACGGTGCAGTGGTATCTGGCTAATGAAAGCTGGTGGAAGCAGGTGCAGGACGGCAGCTATCAGGGCGAGCGTTTAGGTCTGAAAGGCTAATTTTCAGCGGAGGCAAACATGAAAGGTATTATCCTGGCGGGCGGTTCCGGCACCCGATTGCATCCGATTACGCGCGGCGTATCGAAGCAACTGTTGCCGATTTACGATAAGCCAATGATTTACTATCCGCTGTCGGTGCTGATGCTGGCCGGTATCCGCGAAATTCTCATCATCACTACTCCGGAAGATAAAGGTTATTTCCAGCGCCTGCTGGGCGATGGTAGTGAGTTCGGTATCCAGCTGGAATACGCCGAACAGCCCAGTCCGGACGGTCTGGCGCAGGCCTTTATCATCGGTGAAACCTTCCTTAACGGTGAACCTTCTTGTCTGGTGCTGGGTGATAACATCTTCTTCGGTCAGGGCTTCAGTCCGAAGCTGCGTCATGTTGCGGCGCGCACGCAAGGCGCGACGGTATTTGGCTATCAGGTGATGGATCCGGAACGCTTTGGCGTCGTGGAGTTTGACGACAATTTCCGCGCTATCTCGCTGGAAGAAAAGCCAAAACAGCCGAAGTCAAACTGGGCGGTGACCGGACTTTATTTCTACGACAGTAAAGTCGTGGAGTACGCAAAGCAGGTGAAGCCGTCGGAGCGTGGTGAACTGGAGATTACCTCCATCAACCAGATGTACCTCGAGGCGGGCAACCTGACCGTTGAACTGCTCGGGCGCGGATTTGCCTGGCTGGACACTGGCACTCACGACAGCCTGATTGAAGCCAGCACCTTTGTACAGACGGTGGAAAAACGCCAGGGCTTTAAGATTGCCTGCCTGGAAGAGATCGCCTGGCGTAACGGCTGGCTTGATGACGAAGGCGTGAAGCGCGCCGCCAGCTCGCTGGCGAAAACTGGTTACGGCCAATATCTGCTGGAGTTACTTCGTGCCCGTCCGCGCCAGTATTGAGCCACTAACCTGGGAAAACGCCTTCTTTGGTGTTAACAGCGCCATTGTGCGCATTAGTCCTGACGCGGCACTCCTGACGTCAGACGCTTTAGCGCCGTGGTCACGGGTGCAGGCCAAAATTGCGGCATCAAATACGGGGGAACTGGATGCCCTGCAACAGCTGGGATTCTCCTTGGTAGAAGGTGAAGTTGATTTGGCGCTACCCGTGAACAATGTCGGTGATAGCGGCGCAGAAGTGGCACAAGAGACCGATATTCCCGCATTACGTCAGTTAGCCAGCGCCGCATTTGCGCAAAGCCGTTTTCGTGCGCCGTGGTATGCGCCTGACGCCAGCGGTCGCTTTTATGCACAGTGGATTGAAAATGCCGTGCGCGGCACCTTTGATCATCAATGTCTGATTTTACGTGCGGCGTCCGGCGATATTCGCGGTTATGTCTCTTTACGGGAACTCAATGCGACAGATGCGCGAATTGGCCTGCTGGCTGGACGCGGTGCAGGTGCTGAGCTTATGCAAACGGCGCTAAACTGGGCGTATGCTCGCGGTAAAATAACTTTGCGGGTGGCGACCCAGATGGGCAACACCGCCGCGCTTAAACGATACATACAAAGTGGTGCGAATGTAGAAAGCACCGCGTACTGGTTATACAGGTGATCACATGATTCCATTTAACGCACCGCCGGTGGTGGGAACCGAACTCGACTATATGCAGTCGGCAATGGGTAGCGGCAAACTGTGTGGCGATGGCGGTTTTACCCGTCGCTGCCAGCAGTGGCTGGAGCAACGTTTTGGCAGCGCCAAAGTGTTACTGACGCCGTCCTGCACCGCTTCGCTGGAGATGGCGGCGCTGCTGCTCGATATCCAGCCTGGCGATGAAGTGATCATGCCGAGCTACACCTTTGTCTCCACTGCCAATGCCTTTGTGCTGCGTGGCGCAAAAATCGTTTTTGTGGATGTTCGCCCGGACACCATGAACATCGACGAAACGTTGATTGAAGCAGCGATCACCGACAAAACGCGCGTTATCGTGCCGGTCCATTACGCGGGTGTGGCCTGCGAAATGGACACCATTATGGCGTTGGCGAAAAAGCATAATCTGTTTGTGGTGGAAGATGCTGCTCAGGGCGTGATGTCCACTTACAAAGGGCGTGCACTGGGAACCATTGGTCATATTGGCTGCTTTAGCTTCCATGAAACCAAAAACTACACGGCGGGCGGTGAAGGCGGCGCGACGCTGATTAACGATAAAGCGTTGATCGAACGAGCCGAGATCATCCGTGAAAAAGGCACAAACCGCAGCCAGTTCTTCCGTGGTCAGGTCGATAAATATACCTGGCGCGATATCGGCTCCAGCTATTTGATGTCCGATCTGCAAGCTGCGTACCTGTGGGCGCAACTGGAAGCAGCAGATCGTATCAATCAGCAACGTCTGGCGCTGTGGCAAAACTACTACGATGCGTTAGCACCTCTGGCGAAAGCCGGGCGTATCGAGCTGCCGTCGATTCCCGATGGCTGCGTGCAGAACGCGCATATGTTCTACATTAAACTGCGGGATATTGATGACCGGAGCGCGTTGATTAACTTTCTGAAAGAAGCGGAAATCATGGCGGTGTTCCATTACATTCCGCTGCACGGTTGCCCTGCGGGGGAACGCTTTGGTGAGTTCCACGGTGAAGATCGCTACACCACCAAAGAGAGTGAGCGCCTGCTGCGCCTGCCGCTGTTCTACAACCTGTCGCCCGTCAATCAGCGTACGGTAATTGCGACTTTGTTGAACTACTTCTCCTGATATGTCGTTGGCAAAAGCGTCCTTGTGGACGGCGGCCAGTACACTGGTCAAGATTGGTGCCGGGTTACTGGTCGGTAAGTTGCTGGCGGTGTCATTTGGTCCGGCGGGGCTTGGGCTGGCGGCAAATTTCCGCCAGTTGATTACCGTGCTCGGCGTGCTTGCCGGGGCTGGCATCTTTAATGGCGTAACCAAATACGTTGCTCAGTACCATGATAATCCCCAACAGCTGCGCCGCGTGGTCGGCACTTCATCAGCGATGGTACTTGGCTTCTCTACGCTAATGGCGCTGGTTTTTGTGCTGGCAGCAGCGCCAATCAGCCAGGGATTGTTTGGTAATACCGACTATCAGGGACTGGTGCGTTTAGTGGCGCTGGTGCAAATGGGGATTGCCTGGGGCAACCTGTTACTGGCGTTGATGAAAGGCTTTCGCGATGCCGCAGGTAATGCGTTATCCCTGATTGTCGGCAGCTTGATTGGCGTTTTTGCGTACTACGTCAGTTACCGTTTGGGCGGTTATGAAGGGGCGTTGCTGGGTCTGGCGCTGATTCCCGCGCTGGTGGTGATTCCTGCCGTCATCATGCTAATTAAGCGTGGTGCAATCCCGTTAAGCTATCTGAAACCCAGCTGGGATAACGGCCTGGCAGGGCAGTTGAGCAAATTTACGCTCATGGCGTTGATTACGTCGGTGACCTTGCCTGTTGCTTACATCATGATGCGTAAACTGCTGGCGGCGCAGTATAGCTGGGATGAGGTGGGGATCTGGCAAGGGGTGAGCAGTATTTCCGATGCCTACCTGCAATTTATTACGGCATCGTTCAGCGTATATTTGCTGCCCACGTTGTCGCGGCTAACGGAAAAGCGCGATATCACCCGGGAAGTGGTTAAATCGCTGAAATTCGTCTTACCGGCAGTGGCGGCGGCGAGTTTTACCGTCTGGTTGCTGCGTGATTTTGCTATCTGGCTGCTGTTGTCGAATAAATTTACCGCTATGCGCGATCTCTTTGCCTGGCAGTTAGTGGGTGATGTGTTAAAAGTGGGCGCTTATGTCTTTGGTTATCTGGTGATCGCCAAAGCGTCACTGCGGTTTTATATTCTGGCGGAAGTCAGCCAGTTCACTTTATTGATGGTATTTGCCCACTGGCTAATCCCTGCGCATGGTGCACTGGGCGCGGCGCAGGCCTATATGGCAACCTATATCGTCTATTTTTCTCTTTGTTGTGGCGTGTTTTTACTCTGGCGTAGGCGGGCATGACTGTACTGATTCACGTACTGGGATCGGATATCCCTCACCCTGGTTCTTGATCTCGACTTCGGGGTCCGGAGAAAAGCGAGGTGCGACAATTGGGCGTCGGCTGAGGCCTGGAAAAAACAGAAAGGGGGCATCAACGGCGAGCTCGATTCCATCACGTG
>OJKE01000635.1_pt1 | contig 12153 bp, 6 predicted proteins | sample 1596501 | NCBI WGS metagenome assembly OJKE01 (sample SAMEA4350125, study PRJEB24818) | metagenome | biome: human; feature: gut; material: faeces | place: Denmark | collected 2013-09
CCCTTTAATGTCATGTTATATTTTTTATTCTTTGGATAATATCCAGAGAATTTTGGTAATGTGATCTTGCGGGTCTTTCCTACTTCAACTTTGACATACTGGGTAGGATATACTTCTTTTCCATTTTTATCAACGATCTTCAATGCTATGATTTGTTCTTTTCCTTTGGATACAGAATCTTTATAGAATTTTAATGACTGTAATGGATATCCATTGGAATCAAATAACGTCTGGTTATCCCAGCTGCTTCCGCCCCATGCTGGTTGTCCATTATAATACATCTTGTTATCTGGATAGTATCCTTTTGCTCCCTGAGCCGCCCATCCAGTTCCATAACGATCAGACATATCCTTATTGTACTTCCAATTAGTCCATCCCGCTTTTACCGGAATCCATGCTCCCTCCCAGTAAAAAGCTCCAAGCCCATTATCATTTGATAACAATGTCTGATACATATCCGTCAATGCATCCACCTGTCCCTGTGGATCATCAGAATATACTTTTGCATTTGCATGTCCTTCACCAATGACATTTGATGTACCATCCGCATCCTTTAAACTGTTAAGCCAGCTTGTTTCCATAACCGCATACATTTTTCCTCTTGACTTGGCAAGATTTTCTATTTTCTGAAGTCCAGCTAATGCATTTTTACTGGAATTTCCTTGCCAGAATTGATAAAATGAGCTACCGAAAACATCATAGTCCACTCCATTTCGTTCCCATGCATTCATAATTTCTGAACATTTTCCATAACCCATACTTTCAAGATGCAGTGTAACTAATGCTTTTGGTGTGCATTCTCTGACTGCTTTGATCCCTGCTTTCAAATATCCACATAAAATCTTGGCATTCTTTGCATTTCCCCATGTATCTTTATAAGTTTCTCCCTTTGAATAATCTGGCATGATATCAAGCATTCCATTTGTAATCTCATTTCCAACTTGTACCATTCCGATATCTGCTCCAACTTCCTGGAATTTCTTTATCGTATCCTTTGTAAAATCGTAAACATTTTGTTTCATCTTTTCTGTATCATTTTTATCTTTTTCCCAAGCTTTTGGTATCTTTTGAAGTGCTGGATCCGCCCAGAAATCAGAATAGTGGAAATCTAGCAGAAGTTTCATATCATACTGTGCAGCTTCTTTTGCAATTTCAAGACCAGCTGCCACATCATTCGCACCACCTCCGTATGTTTCTCCTTTTTCATTTGTTGGATCATTCCAGATACGGATTCGAATATAATTAACTCCATTATCATGCAATACTTTTAACAATGATGTTTCTTTTCCGTCAAAATCATAGTATTTTACGCCTGCTTTCTTTAGTGCTGTATAGGATGAAATATCCATTCCTCGAATGGAACTTTGTGACATATTATTAAGTTTTTTGACAGAAGCTGTTAGATTCTTAAGTCCTGTATCTCCACCATATTCCCATGGATCTTTATAAGTGCTTACATCGACCTGATTTCCCTGCGCATAAGCAAAGATTGCAAGTGAAGACATTGCTTGTCCATTTTCATCAAAGAATGAGTCCCATGCCCCGACAAAATCTGCATCATTATAGATCAATCCACCTGCATTTTTCTCATCGATCGTTGCCTGAAGATAATCATAAATGCTCTTTGTCTGTGTCGTTATACTGGCTTTTCCTTCTGAATCTTTCCATGGACATTTGACACTGGAAATGATCATCTGCTTTCCTGCTGCCTTTTCTTCTACTGTATTCTTTAATGTTTTTACATAATTGTCATTGTGTGTATCCGGATAGATGTTTACTCCAATATAATCATAATCAACATCAGCATTTCCTAATTTTCCAATGATCCATTGAATACCTGAAGCATCTGTTGTTGGTGCCGATACACTAACAGCCGGTTTGATTCCTTCTTCTCTGATCATTTTCGAGATTTTGCTCATTGCAACAAAGCCTTCCCATCCATCTCCACTACTCATATTTAAGAAATTATAGTTTACTTCATTTCCGATCGTGATCATCATTGGGACTGCATCTGCTGCCTTCAATTCTTTGATGACTTTTTTTGTATACTCCAGTGCCTTTTTTTCTGCTGAATCAGTATCCCAACCATCTGGTAATTTCTGCACCCCTGCATACGTTATATCATCAGAATATAACAATGTAACATTTGTTTTTAATCCTGCTTTCTTGGCTTCTTTTAATGTCTTCTTAGCGTTTTCTAAAGACAGATAGCTTTCATTACCCTCTTTATCTTTTGTTGGATTCACTGCAACTTTCACAGAAATCGTATTGATTCCCTGTGATCTTACATATTCAAACACATTGGAAACTTCGATTCCTTTGTAATTTTTCCAGACTTTTTTCCACGCATTTTTTTGCAGTTGATAATGGGAAAAATCTGCTCCTAGAACCGTGTTATCTCCAATTCCATTGATTTTTTTGTATTTCGTCAGATCATTCTCTGCCTGACTGGTTTGTGAGACAGTATTCGTATCTGCTTTTACATGATGTGATAACGGTAAAATTGTTGTTCCTTCCATCGCCGTAATCAATGCTGCGATCATTATAGTTGTTACCAGTTTTCTTACCTTTTGCATAAACTACCCTCCTGTTATTTGACAACTTTTGCAGCCTTCGTATTGATATATCCAACAAATTTTCCTGATTTTGTATACAATGCAAGATATTTATTTCCATTCTCATGTTTATATCTATATTTTGCTACATATGTTTTCTTATAAACTTTTGTTTTTGATTTCTTCCATTTGAAATTCTTATATAGTTTATATTTTTTACTCTTGATCTTTACACGTTTTCCATAAGTGTATGCTTTTCCCTGCTCTGGCTGTGTTGCTGATCCTAATCGTTTTACCGCTTTCTTATTAATGTACCCAACAAATTTACCACCTTTTGTATAAAGAGCAAGATATTTATTTCCATTCTTATGGTCATATCTATATTTTGCTACATATGTCTTTTTATAAACTTTTGTTTTGGATTTCTTCCATTTGAAATTCTTGTAAAGTTTATAATTTTTCTTTGTAACTTTCACTCGGTAATTATAACTGATCGCAGGTCCTGCTGCTGTTCTTGTATATACAACACTTTGCGTTGCATTTTCTTCTTTCACACCTTTTACGGTCAGTTGGTAATTCTTATTGCTTGGATAATATCCAGAGAATTTTGGTAATGTGATCTTGCGAGTCTTTCCTACTTCAACTTTGACATACTGGGTAGGATATACTTCTTTTCCATTTTTATCAACGATCTTCAATGCTATGATCTGCTCTTTTCCTTTGGATACAGAATCTTTGTAGAACTTCAATGACTGCAATGGATATCCGTTAATATCAAACAGTGCCTGATTATCCCAGCTTGTTCCACCCCATGCTGCTTTTCCTTTGTAATACATTTTAGAATCTGGAAAATATCCAAGTGCACCTTTCGATGCCCATCCTGTACCATACTGATCTGCGATCTGCTTATTATATTCCCAGTTTGTCCATCCTGCTTTTACCGGAATCCATGCACCTTCCCAATAGAATGTACCTAATCCATTATCCTGTGATAACACGGTATCATAAAGATCTGTAAGTTCATTTACCTGTCCTTGTGGTCCTACTTCATATGCACCTGTATTTGTACTGTCTCCGATAGAATTTGGTGTACCGTCTCCATCATTTAAACTATTAACCCAGCTTGTCTCAAATACTGCAAACATCTTTCCATAGGAAGCGGCCAGTGTCTGCACATCTTTCAATGTCTTTGGCGTATTTGCTTTTGCTGCAATGGACCAGAATGGATAATATGAAGATCCTAAAACATCATAGTCCACATTATCTCTCTTCCATGTATTCATGATCGTTTTGTATTTCCATACATTTGGTGTTTCAAGATGTAATGCAACCAAAGCCTGCGGTGTATATTCTCTGACTGCTTTAATTCCGGCTTTTAAATATTTATTTACTTCTGTTGATTTCTTTTTATCTCCCCAGATGACATTAAAAGATTCTCCTTTGTCTCTGTTAGAGTATATTCCAAGAAGTCCGTTGGTAATTTCATTTCCTACCTGAACCATTCCAATGTTTGCCCCGGCATCTTTAAATTTCTGAATAGATTCTTTGGTGAAATCATATACATCTGAACACATCTTTTCTGTATTATTTACATCCTTTTTCCATGCTTTTGGAACTAACTGAACCGCTGGTTCTGCCCAGAAATCCGAATAATGAAAATCAAGCAGAACTTTCATATCATATTGGGCTGCCTCTTTTGCGATCTCTACACCTGTGGAAACATCATTTCCACCACCGCCATAGGTTTCCCCATCTGCATTAAACGGATCATTCCAGATCCTGATCCTGATATAATTGATTCCATTATCATGAAGTACTTTTAATAACGGTGTCTCATTTCCTTCATAATCATAATATTTCACTCCTGCTTTCTTTAATGCAAGATAAGATGAAATATCCATTCCTCGGATAGAACTCTCAGACATTCCTTTGACTTTTTTGATCGTTACTTTTTGATCTTTTAATCCTGTATCTCCACCATATTCCCATGGATCTTTGTAGCTGCTTACATCAACCTGATTTCCTTGTGCATAAGCAAAGATTGCAAGTGAAGACATTGCTTGTCCATTTTCATCAAAGAATGAGTTCCATGCCCCGACAAAATCTGCATCATCATAGATCAATCCACCTGCATTTTTCTCATCGATCGTTACCTGAAGATAATCATAAATGCTCTTTGTCTGTGTCGTTATACTGGCTTTTCCTTCTGAATCTTTCCATGGACATTTGACACTGGAAATGATCATCTGCTTTCCTGCTGCCTTTTCTTCTACTGTATTCTTTAATGTTTTTACATAATTGTCATTGTGTGTATCCGGATAGATGTTTACTCCAATATAATCATAATCAACATCAGCATTTCCTAATTTTCCAATGATCCATTGAATACCTGAAGCATCTGTTGTTGGTGCCGATACACTAACAGCCGGTTTGATTCCTTCTTCTCTGATCATTTTCGAGATTTTGCTCATTGCAACAAAGCCTTCCCATCCATCTCCACTACTCATATTTAAGAAATTATAGTTTACTTCATTTCCGATCGTGATCATCATTGGGACTGCATCTGCTGCCTTCAATTCTTTGATGACTTTTTTTGTATACTCCAGTGCCTTTTTTTCTGCTGAATCAGTATCCCAACCATCTGGTAATTTCTGCACCCCTGCATACGTTATATCATCAGAATATAACAATGTAACATTTGTTTTTAATCCTGCTTTCTTGGCTTCTTTTAATGTCTTCTTAGCGTTTTCTAAAGACAGATAGCTTTCATTACCCTCTTTATCTTTTGTTGGATTCACTGCAACTTTCACAGAAATCGTATTGATTCCCTGTGATCTTACATATTCAAACACATTGGAAACTTCGATTCCTTTGTAATTTTTCCAGACTTTTTTCCACGCATTTTTTTGCAATTGATAATGGGAAAAATCTGCTCCTAAAACCGTCTGACTGCTGATTCCATTTATTTTCTTATACTGTGACATATCATTCGTATCACTGCTTATTGTTTCTGCCTTTGACTCCGCTTTTACGTTATGTGCAAACATTGGCATGGATGTTAATCCTGTTGAAACAGTTAATGTTGCTGCCATCAATGTTGTCAATATCTTTTTAACTTTGTTCATTTAACTTCTCCTTCCCTATCCTTTGTTATTTTTTCTTACATTTTAACGCATGTAAATCATAAATGTGAATAAATCCTTCTGAAATTGTATTCCTTTTGCACTTTCATATTTCCATGCCTGTCCTGGCACTCCATAAATATAATATGCAGATGATGTCAACCCTCCTCTCTCTAATCGTTCTCTCTTAAACCAGTTTCCAAAAGAGCTGGTTGGTCTGCTCTTGATCGGATGAGAATCTAAGACCAGATATTTTTTTGTCTTGGGATTAAAATCAGCAACTGTTACATAATGTCCTGGTACATGCGAGATTGCTACACAACCTTTTTTCAGATATTCTCTTACTTCTGATGTACTGTAAGTTGTCTTAATATAAGTGAACCCATATGTGTCTCCAAATTTCTTCGCTGCCGCCTTAAAAATCCCATCATGTGTTCCTGCACCTATGATCCTGTAATGTTTCTCCACTGCATAATCTGCAAACAACATTGGATCAACAAATTGCCCATTCAATGCATATACTGCATTTGTGATCGCCACAACTCCGCAGCCTGCTGCTGCCATTTTCCCACTGTAATCCGAAACATTTCCATAATCTTTTCTGGCCCATGCAGGATCAAACTGCATAAAATCACGATACGGATATACATTTTTATTGTTAAGACGCATTACCTGCCATTGATAGAACTTCTGTGCTGCTTCTTTCTGTGGTTTTGTGAAACAGTTGTTCATATCTTTTATTTTACCGTCTGTCAAGGTACCATTTTCATCCATTGACAGATATTTTTCATTTTTCATATTTTTGATATAAAAATGATCGTACTCACGTATTAGTTTCCATGTGTGATCTTCTTTGCTTTGATTCAAAATCGAAACTTGATATTTCTGATTTCCCAGAAAAATGATCTGTACACGAATTCCTTCTCCAGAAGCTTTATTTTGTATCCAATAAGTTCCATTTCCTAGCAACTGTTTTTCATTCCCATTATATGGAATAGCTTCCTTATGATACAAACCTCTATCAATCCATCCAATTCCATATGCTTTCTTTTTCTCATAGATCACCTGAACATGATCGGATGTTTTACTAACCACGATCACTCCTGAATATCTTGGCGCTACCCCTATCTTTTTACTTCCTGAAGATGTTTCAAAAACATTCATCTTTTTTTTCAAAAATGCATAACTCTTTTTGAATGAACGATCATAAATCTTCCCAGCAAATTCATCATAGACCGTCTGGGGATTATCAAAATATCCTGGCTGTGCTGCCTGTATTTTGATGCCTGAGATCATGCAAAGAACAAGGCATATCACTACACAGATTCTTCTCTTATTTTTCCTGTATTGTTTTGTCATTTGATTTTCCTTTTATTTTGTTAATTCTATTGACAGTATATCATTTTCATGATAAATTATTAATCAGTTCTGCTGCTGTGGCACAGGAGGTAGCGCACCTCATTGGTAGTGAGGAGGTCACGGGTTCAACTCCCGTCAGCAGCTTTATAAAGAAGACTTAAAACATCTGTTTTAAGTCTTCTTTTTATTTCTCTTATCTTTACTTTAACTTTCCTGATCATTTCTGATCTTCCTGCGAATCCTCTGAATCGCATTATCAATGGACTTATCACTTTTTCCAAGTTTTTTTGCAATCGTTGTATATGTTTCTCCATTCAGATAATGATACATCACCTGTTTTTCGAATTTACTTAAATTCTGGTCAAGCATTTTGTAATAATCATTTAATTCTTCCTTTCGAAGCATCATCTCCTCCGGAGTTTCCTCCGGAGTTTCTAAGATTTCATCCAATGATAATTCTTCTTCCTGATTCTTTTGTTCAAACAGAGAGATTGCTGTATTCAACGGAATATGTTTTTTTCTGTTAAATGCAGTGATCGTTGTATAGATCTGTCTTTGCACACACAGATAAGCAAACGTTGAAAACGAAGTGTTTTTTTCTTCCTGATAGGATGTCACTGCTTTAAAAAGCCCGATCATTCCTTCCTGGATCAGATCTTCTTCATCCCCACCTGCAAGAAAAAAGCTCCTTGCCTCTTTCCTTACCATATCCCTGTATCTCTCTAACAGACATTCCATCGCATCATCATTACCGCTTTGGATCTGTCTGAGCAATTTCTCATCAGAAATTGTTTTTAATTCTTTCATTCTTTATTTTCCCAGTCGTTGTCTTACAACTTCAAACGCCAGAACACCTGCTGCTACAGAAGCATTCAGTGAATCAATATCTCCTTTCATTGGAATAGATGAGATAAAGTCACACTTTTCCTTTACCAAACGGCTCACACCGCTTCCTTCATTTCCAATAACAAGCCCGATCGATCCTGTCAGATTCTGACGATAGATCACTTCTCCATCCATATCTGCACATGCAAACCACATACCACGTTCTTTTAATTCATCCATTGTCTTTCCAATATTTGTTACTTTCACAACTGGTGTATAATTGATCGCACCTGCAGATGTTTTTGCTACGGTTGGTGTAATTCCAACTGCACGATGCTTTGGAATGATCACTCCATGTGCACCTGCAAGATTTGCTGTACGAATGATTGCCCCAAGATTATGAGGGTCTTCAATCCCATCTAACAGGATAAAGAAAGGATCCTCACCCTTTTCTTCTGCTCTTTTAAACAGATCCTCAATCGTTCCATATTCATATGCTGCGACAATTGCAACAACTCCCTGATGATGTTCATTTGTCAGCTGATTCAAGCGTTCTTTATCTACAAATTTAAGAATCGCATCTGTTTTCTTTGCCTCTCTTACGATCGTACGGATCGGTCCATCCTGACATCCATCCAATACAAAAATCTTGTCGATTGGTTTCTTTGCTCTTAAAGCCTCGATCACGGCATTACGCCCTGCGATCAGATCTTCTTTATGATTCATGTTCTTCTCCTATTTCTTCTTTTTTATTCAAATCAAAACCGATCCCGATCAATTCGATGATGCGGTCCATATCTCCTGCCAGATATAAATATCCAACCAAAGCTTCCACTCCAGTTGCTTTTCTGTAATCCATCATAGATGCATTCTTTGCAACAGAACCTGATTTGGAATTTCTTCCACGTTTATAAACAGCCATTTCTTCTTCTGTCAAAAATGGCTCGATCTTTTCAAACACTTCTTTTTGTGCAGAAGCTTTGACCATACTGCTTGATTTTTTGTGATACTTATTCACACTCATATTCCCTGCAGACATAACGATCGTTCGGATCACGATCTCATAGATCGCATCTCCAATGTAAGCAAGAGATAATGGAGAGTAACTTTTGGGATCCAATCCATCAAGATACAATCCTTCTTTGATCTTTTGAATTAAGCTCTGCTCCATTTTACACCTTCTCTTGTATCTTTTAATACGATACCCTGCTCTAATAACTGGTCTCTGATCTCGTCTGCTCTTGCAAAATCTTTGTTCTTTCTTGCCGCCTGACGTTCTTCGATCAGTTTTTCGATTTCTTCATCTAGGATCTCTTCTTCTTTTGTTGTTTCAATTCCAAGAACGCTGCAAAGATCTTCTAATACTTTTAGTATTTTCTTTGCATAGTCTGCACTGAAGTCTTTCACTGTTGAGTTTGATTCACGCACGATTTCAAAAATAGCCGAAACTGCATCTGCTGTGTTAAAGTCATCTTCCATTGCATCTTCAAATTTCTTTACAAGTACTTCTATATTAGCAAAATGTTCTGTTTCTTCTTTGCTTAAAGAACCTGTTTCTTCTTTAGCTGCCATCTCTCTGCATAGATCAATTGCTGTCAAGATACGGTCTAATCCTGTTTTTGCACTTTCTACTAAAGTATCACTGAAGTTTAATGGGGTTCTGTAGTGTGCACTTAACATGAAGAAACGAATCACCTGTAATGGATACTTTTCTCCAATTTCACGCACTGTAAAGAAGTTTCCTGCTGATTTAGACATTTTCTTATTGTTGATATTTAAGAAACCATTATGCATCCAGTAATTCGCAAACTTCTCCCCATTGCATGCTTCACTCTGTGCGATCTCATTTTCATGATGAGGGAAGATCAAGTCTTCTCCACCTGCATGAATATCAATTGTATCTCCGATATATTTCTTAGACATCTCAGAACACTCAATATGCCATCCTGGTCTTCCTTCTCCCCATGGAGAATCCCATGCGATTTCTCCTTCTTTCTTTGGTTTCCATAATACAAAATCAAGAGGATCTTTCTTTCCTTCTTCTCCTGTTACCTTGATCTCGCGATGTCCTGCTTCTAGATCATCAATATTTTTCTTGGAGAGTTTTCCATAATCTTTAAAAGATCTTGTCTTAAAGTATACAGTTCCATCTACTTCATATGCATGCCCTTTTTTGATCAATGTCTGAATCATTTTGATCATTCCACCGATTTCTTCTGTCGCTCTTGGCTGGTGGGTTGCAGGTTTGATATTTAACGCTTCCATATCTTGTTTGCATTCCTTAATATATCTTTCTGCGATCTCTGTTGCTGTTACACCTTCTTCATTTGCCTTCTTAATGATCTTGTCATCGACATCTGTGAAGTTTGAAACATAATTTACTTCATATCCTTTATATTCAAAGTAACGACGCACCGTATCAAAAATGATCATTGGTCTTGCATTTCCAATATGAATGTAGTTATACACCGTTGGCCCACAAACATACATTCCAACTTTCCCTGGATGCACCGGTACAAATTCTTCTTTTTGTCTTGTCAGTGTATTGTAGATTTTCATTTTTCTTTTTCCCTTCTGATTGCTTCTGAATTTTGATAATGTATAATAAATGTTTCCAGTGCCTGTCGTAATTCAGCATTCTCTCTTGCTAGCTTTTCGATATCCATATCAACTGGATTTGGAAGATCGATCTGGTCAAGCACAATACTCTGAATGCGATTGACTCTCTCTCCATCCTGTTTAACTACCTTACCTGGAACTCCGACAACAGTAGAATTCGGCGGTACATCAGATACAACAACACTTCCTGCACCAATCTTTGAGTTCTTTCCAATTGTAATAGATCCCAAAACCTTAGCACCTGAACTGATCATAACATTATCTTCGATCGTTGGATGACGTTTTCCAGTTTCATTTCCAGTTCCACCTAATGTAACACCTTGATATAAGGTCACATTATTTCCGATGATCGTCGTCTCGCCAATTACCACTCCATGCCCATGGTCAATAAAGAACCCTTCTCCGATCTGTGCACCTGGATGAATCTCAATTCCAGTTTTTCTCGCCCATTTCTGAGAAATCTTTCTAGCTTTGTAAAACTCTCCTTTCTTATATAATTCGTGTGCAACACGATGCCAATACAGTGCTTTTACATAAGGATACAAAAAAACTTCTTTCTCTTCCCTTAACGCAGGGTCTCTTAGTTTGATCGTATCATATTGGCTTTTCGCAAATTCTCGAAAACCCATCATAATTTCTAAACCTCCAATATATAGTATGTAATTTACAGGACTTTTTATATCATAGAGGATTCCATCAAAATTTTCTATAATACAAAAAACTCCGTCTCTAAATAAAGAGACGGAGTATATCCGCGGTTCCACTCTTTTAAAAGTTCCTGATCTTCTTATTATATATCTGACTAATATCACTTGATCAGGATACTTTCACTCGAATCCGTTAACGCCGGCAACGTACAAAACTACTTTATTCATCTTGTCTGCTCCCAGATGCATTCCAGACATCTTCCCTCAAAGCCGCTTCCAGCCGATGGCAGCTTCTCTCTGACAGTTCCAACTTGTCTGTACTAATTCTGTTCATTGCATTTAACTACGAATAGTTTATGCTTTTTCATACAAAATGTCAACAGATTCTTATTTTTCATACAAAGTATTTGTTATTTATTCTGGTAAAACTCTCGCCTTCACAACAGCCTTCTTCACTGCACTTCCTACAATGATCGCGATCACGATCTTTGCCGCATCTCCTGGAAGATATGGAATCACACCTGCATATAATCCCTGTACAAATGTTAAATGCATCTGTGCACACAGCCAGATCGTTCCAAATGCATATGTTACTGCTGTTCCAAGTACCATACCAATTACTGCCATCACTATGTTCCCTGAGAATTTTTCTACAAAGAATCCACTGATCAATGCCAAAAAGATAAATCCAACCAAATATCCTCCTGTTGGTCCTGCAAGTTTAGCAAGCCCACCACTAAATCCTGAAAATACTGGAAGTCCTACTGCTCCGATCAGAAGGTATACAAGATAACTGATCGTTCCACGTTTCATCCCAATAACCATTACCGCAAAATAAATCACCAAGTTCGTAAATGAAATCGGTACTGGTGTAAATGGCAATGTGATCGACATTGGTCCTAAAATACAAGTTAATGCTGCCATTAATGCAATCAGTGTTAAATCCTGAATTTTCATTGTTTGTTGTTCAATAATAAATTTCTCCCTCACTTTTATTATTTTCCTGTACTGACTGCCATTATATAT
>OJKE01000651.1_pt1 | contig 11934 bp, 14 predicted proteins | sample 1596501 | NCBI WGS metagenome assembly OJKE01 (sample SAMEA4350125, study PRJEB24818) | metagenome | biome: human; feature: gut; material: faeces | place: Denmark | collected 2013-09
CAAGAGACTCTATATTATATATGTATACGGACCCTATCGTTTGGAATGAACAGTATCAGATCTATGGGGATACGATCTTGATATTTATGAATGATAGCTCGATCGATTTCGCTCACGTGAAGCAATTCGCTTTCGCAATACAGCAAATCGATTCTACCGCATTCAATCAATTAAAGGGAAATGACTTGAAGGCTTATTTCGAGGGACAGGTCGTGAATCAGATCGATGTGTCGGGCAACGCCGAATCTATATTTTTCCCCTTGGAGAAGGACGGTTCGATGGTCGGCATGAACGAGACCAAAAGCGGTTTCCTTACGATCTGGCTAAAAGACAATAAGTTGGATAAACTGAAAATCTGGCCGACTCCAACAGGTACGATGACCCCTATTCCTGATTTGAAGCCCGACCAGAAATACTTGAAAGACTTTTATTGGTTTGATTATATCCGTCCTAAAGACAAGGATGATATTTATCAGGTCGTGAAAAGAAAAGCTCAAGATGCTCCGAAAAGAAGCAATAAATTCGTACATTAGCGTCGTATTCATAATTAATAGGTAAAGCTATGGCACTTTTCTCGTTTTATAACATGCGCAAGCCGCGTCAATTTGATCATAAGCCTATTTATTGGGACCCCCATAAGGAAGCCTTGGAGGAACGTATAAGCAAGGTCAAACGTGAAATGGGTGTAGAGGAGCCGTTGGAGGAATATAAGCCGCATATCAAGGGAACTTTCATTGAAGGTACCTCGCATCTGAAGAAAAGCGTGGGGCGAGGCGAGGATTCCCGGGCTCGTAGGTATAAGAATGTGAAACTGGCGGTGGCCTTGGCGGTCTTGGCTGCTTTCTTTTGGTATTTGTTCTGGTAATGAGCGATATCATTCATTTACTTCCGGACCATATCGCCAATCAAATCGCGGCGGGAGAGGTGATTCAACGTCCGGCCTCTGTCGTTAAAGAGTTGGTCGAGAATGCGGTGGACGCTGGCGCTTCCAATATCCAAGTGAACATTAAGGATGCGGGTAAGACATTGATACAGGTGATCGATGACGGGAAAGGTATGTCCGAGACGGATGCTCGCATGGCTTTTGAGCGGCACGCTACTTCTAAGATTTCTACGGCCGAGGATTTATTCTCTTTGCATACGATGGGTTTCCGAGGTGAGGCATTGGCCTCTATCGCCGCTGTCGCCCATATAGAGTTGCGTACCCGGGCTAGAGGGACCGAGCTTGGCACTTGCCTATCCATCGCGGGTTCCAATCTGGAGAGTATCGAGCCGGAGGCTTGTAACGAGGGAAGTATCTTCTCGGTAAAGAATCTTTTCTTTAATGTTCCCGCCCGCCGGAAATTCTTGAAGTCGAATGAGACGGAATTCCGGAATATCATCAATGAGTTCGAGCGAATCGCCTTGGTGAATCCGCAGGTGGGTATGTCTCTTTATCATAATGATGCGGAGATATTCAATCTGCCCGAGTCGGGGTTACGTCAGCGCATCATTAATATATATGGTAAGAGTTTAAACCAGAAGTTGCTCTCTCTGGATGCCCAAAGTTCCATGGTGACTATTTCCGGTTTCGTGGGGCGTCCGGACTCGGCGAAGAAGCGAGGGGCATTGCAGTTTTTTTTTGTGAATGGTCGTTATATGAAGCATCCTTATTTCCATAAGGCGATCATGCAGGCCTATGAGCAATTGATTCCTGCCGGGGATATGCCGAATTATTTTGTTTATTTCACGTTGGATCCCTCCTCGATCGATGTCAATATCCATCCGACAAAGACGGAGATTAAGTTTGAGAACGAGCAACCGATCTGGCAGATCTTGATGGCCGCTACCCGGGAGGCGTTGGCTAAATCGAGCGCTATCCCTACGATTGATTTCGATGTGGAGGACGCGATCGATATTCCTGTTTACAACCCGGTCAAGAAAAGTGAGCCTAGTACTTATAAGGCCCCGAAAGTGCAAGTGGATTCCAGTTATAATCCGTTTGACACTACTTCCTATAAAAAACCGGAATTCGATTGGTCTAAATTATATCAAGGGTTTGAGAACGACCGAGTGGCTGTCCAACGGGAGTCCGAGACTTTCGAGGATGCCCCGATCGAGGAATTGCCGGCCGAGGCTTCGGATCCGGAAAAACTGTTTACGGAGGTAAGCAATCCTTGCTATCAATATAAAGGGCGATATATCGTGACATCCTTGAAATCGGGTCTGGCGATTATTGACCAGCATCGTGCGCATGTGCGTATCTTGTTTGACCAATACCTGTCGAATATCCGTCAGCAACAAGGTGTATCCCAACAAGTCTTATTCCCGGAGATCGTAGAGTTTACCGCTGCCGAGGCGGCTGTACTACCTTCCTTATTGGAGGATTTGTGCTTCGTCGGCTTTGATCTGAGCAATCTGGGAAATGACAATTACGCGATCAATGGCCTGCCCGCCGGTATAGAGAACCTTGATCCGGTAAATTTGGTAAAGGATATCGTGGACCGGGCGATCGAGACCGGATGCGCAGTGCATGAGAAAATCTGCGAGGCCATCGCCTTGTCTTTAGCCAAAGCCGCCGCTATCCGTCCCGGCAAATCCTTATCCTTGGAAGAGATGGATCATCTGATCGCCTCCCTGTTCTCTTGTTCGGACTCGAACCTGACCCCGGATGGAAAGACGATTATCTCCATGCTGACAGATGAGGAGCTGGAGAGAAGATTTAAGTGCTAGGGATGATTTCGATGACATAGGTTTCACGGCTGCATTTACATTTAGGTCTCCCGGACATGCGGCCCGGAAGCAGGCGTGGAACACATCTTCCTCGATCGGACGTTTATAGAAAGCCTCATTCGATCGCATGATCGCCTCCTCCTCTGCGGAGGTGAACCAATGGCGCTCTCCTTTTTGTAACTCGTTTTTCAGCTGGGCGTAGATTTGATCATGCTCGATACCTTCGCAATTAATCTTGCTTTGCACCTCCACGCATAGGAAACGGCGGCTTCCCGTGGGGGCGCTTAATAGGTTCTTCTGGTTCGTAGTGCCAATAAATGAGGCTAGGCGGGGTAGGGGATGGAAATGCTTGGCGTGTGCCTTGCGTACGTTCATCCCGGCCATCTGCATCCAATTTTTCAGCAAAGCCATTTTACGGTCGGGCAACCGGTCGAACTCATCGAGGTTGATGAGTCCGAACAATCCAAGCTTCTGCTCCATTTGCGTCGAGGCGCTAAGGTCTACGCTATCCGTGTAATAGCGGACTAGCGAAGAAGGCATCAGCGACTTGCAAAAGGTAGACTTCTGGCATCCTTGACGCTCGCTGACTAAAATGGGAGCCAAGCTATTTGCGTGCATTCGGTTCGAACCCATCCATTGTGAGGCCAAGGCGAGCATCCAGCGATGAAACCCTTCCACCCATAACGGTTCTGAGGAGACCCGTCGTGCCAGATCGCTTACCCGGTCTTTCCCGTCCCATTCGGGTAACCACTCCATATATTGCCGGAAAGGATGATACTCTTTTACTTCTTTTGAATATACGAAACGATTCACATCCCGATCCCTGCAATCGATCCCCGTCCGTCTTGCCTCCATGCAAATGCTATTTAGGTCACGTTGCGTCACCGGATAGAAGCGATCCGTTTCCAATTGTTTGTATCGATATTCAGTCTCCTCGCTCAACAAGTTGAAGCGGAATTCGATCCGTTCTTGGAGGAAAGTCTCCAGACTCTTTTGAAGGATAGAGTTGCTGTTGCTCGATCGTTTCGCTTTACCTTCGTTTGGGTGTGGTACGGTGATCGACCCGTCCGGTTTTAAGAAGCGAAGCCATAATTGGCCTAAAAAATCCAATACAGTTTTCATGACGCTATGTTTTAGAGGTTGTTTTTACTGTTTCATTTTGCGGATATAAGCTGTTAACTTGCGGTTTTCCAAATGTTTATATTGTCATTTGAAATAAAAGTAATCTGTGCGAAATACTAGGGAAAACTATTGTTTAAGTGGTATGGATGTAGTACCTTTGTTATGTGCTTATAATCTTTTCACCTATGTGAAAAGAACGTATCACAATCATGAAACGATCGTTTCACATAGGTGAAAAGATCATATCACCCTTGTGAAATGACTAATAGCATACGATGTTTCGATGAATAACCTTTTAATCTCATACTAGATATATGGCAGCAAAATATGACTTTTACAAGACTCCGGTATCGAAGGACAGCACGAAGCGTCCTCGTTTTCACGCACGTATCGTATCATCCGGCACGATCGATACGGATGATCTGGCCAAACGTATCCATGGACGGTGTACCGTCACGCCGGCAGACGTAGCCGCCGTGCTTATCTCTTTAAGCGAGGTGACAGCGGAATATTTGCGTGAAGGAAAACGTGTACATATCGATGGGTTGGGGTATTTGCAAGTCACGTTGCAATGCCCGGCCGTACAATCCACGCACGAGATACGTGCGGAGTCCATCCGTTTCAAGTCCGTGGCTTTCCGTCCCGAGGTAGAGCTGAAAGATAGCTTGAAGACGATGACGCTGGAACGAGCCAAGTACAAATCCCATTCCCGCCAATTGGAGCCTGATCGTATCGACCAATTGCTCGCGAGTTATTTTGCCGAGCATGAATATATGACCCGTGTCGCCTTCCAGCGGCTTTGCGGCCTGACGAGCAGTACGGCCAGCCGCCGCCTGCATCAATTTGTCGAGGCGGGTAAATTGCGTGATATCGGCACCCGCCACCAGTCGCTTTACGTGCCAGTGAGGTAAATAGAGATAGTGAATGTTAAATATTAATAAATACGGCTAGGGCCTACCTTGCCAAACGGGAACAAATATGTACCTTTGCACCGTTTTTAGTGCGGAGTATACGAAAAAAACAGGCACAACTTATTGATTGTCCGAAAATAATGCGTAACTTTGCGGCTCGAAATAGGAAAAGATTAGATAAATAATAATAACACATTCAAAGTTTAAAAAAAGAAAGAAATGCCTACAATTCAGCAATTAGTTAGAAAAGGAAGGGAAACTTTGGTGGAGAAGGGTAAATCACCCGCATTGGACGCTTGTCCTCAAAGACGTGGCGTTTGCGTACGTGTTTACACTACGACTCCGAAGAAACCTAACTCTGCAATGCGTAAAGTAGCGAGAGTACGTTTGACAAATGGTAAGGAAGTTAACTCCTATATTCCGGGAGAAGGACACAACTTGCAAGAGCACTCTATCGTATTGGTACGTGGTGGTCGTGTAAAGGACCTTCCGGGTGTGCGTTATCACATCGTACGTGGTACGTTGGATACAGCGGGTGTTAACGGCCGTACGCAAAGACGTTCCAAATATGGAGCTAAGCGTCCGAAACCGGGTCAAGCAGCAGCTGCCGCAAAAGGTAAGAAGAAGTAATTAATTACATGCCTTCAAACTGAGATTTAAATTTAAGTATTAAAACAGGTTTGAGTTATTTGGATAGGCTATAAGGTTGAGTAAATGGTTCAGCGGAACCGTTGAAGACAAATTAAAGGCAACCAACGACAAGAACAAATTTTTGAAAACAAAATGAGAAAAGCAAAACCAAAGAAAAGACAGATCCTTCCGGATCCTGTTTTCGGTGATGTAAAGGTTACGAGATTCGTTAACCATTTGATGTATGATGGCAAGAAAAATACTGCCTTCGAAATTTTCTATTCCGCTTTGGAAACCGTTAAGGGCAAATTGCCTAACGAGGAAAAGTCCGCTCTCGAAATTTGGAAAGCTGCGCTTGATAACATTACTCCTCAAGTCGAAGTTAAGTCACGCCGTGTAGGTGGTGCTACATTCCAAGTCCCTACTGAAATCCGCCCGGATCGTAAAGAGTCAATTTCTATGAAGAACCTTATTATCTTCGCTCGTAAACGTGGAGGTAAGACTATGGCTGACAAGTTGTCTGCAGAGATTGTAGATGCTTTCAATAACCAAGGTGGCGCATTCAAAAGAAAAGAAGATATGCACCGTATGGCTGAGGCTAACCGTGCGTTCGCTCACTTCAGATTTTAATTTTTAAGGCAATAAAAAGAATATGGCAAACAACGATAAGCAATTGATGTTCACTAGGAACATCGGTATCATGGCTCACATTGACGCTGGTAAGACAACGACTTCTGAACGTATCTTGTTTTACACAGGTTTGACACACAAGATCGGTGAGACTCATGATGGTACTGCTACAATGGACTGGATGGCGCAGGAGCAGGAGCGTGGTATCACGATTACTTCCGCTGCTACGACTACATTCTGGAACTATTTGGGCAACCGTTATAAAATCAACTTGATTGACACTCCGGGACACGTTGACTTCACGGTTGAGGTTGAACGTTCTCTTCGTGTATTGGATGGTGCTGTTGCTACATTCTGTGCCGTAGGTGGTGTTGAGCCCCAGTCTGAGACTGTATGGCGTCAGGCTGATAAATATAATGTACCTCGTATCGGTTACGTTAACAAGATGGACCGCTCGGGTGCTAACTACTATGAGGTAGTACGCCAATTGAAGGACGTATTAGGAGCTAATCCTTGTCCGATCCAGATCCCTATCGGAGCTGAGGAGACTTTCAAGGGTGTTGTCGACTTGATCAAGATGAAGGCTATCTTCTGGCACGATGAGACTATGGGTGCCGAGTATAGCGTAGAGGAGATCCCGGCAGACTTGCAAGCTGAGGCTGAGGAGTGGCGCGACAAGATGCTTGAGGCTTTGGCTGAGTGCGACGACGCTATCATGGAGAAATACTTCGATGATCCTTCTACGATCACGGAAGAGGAGATCATGGTTGCTATCCGCAAGGGTACGTTGGCTATGCAGATCAACCCGATGACTTGTGGTTCTTCTTTCAAGAACAAAGGTGTACAGACTTTATTGGATGCAGTTTGCGCGTTTTTGCCTTCTCCTGAAGATACTCCGGCTATCGAGGGTACGGATCCTTCAGATCCTGATAAAATAATCACTCGTAAACCTTTGTTCGAGGAGCCATTGACGGCGTTGGCATTTAAGATCGCTACCGACCCGTATGTAGGTCGTTTGTGCTTCTTCCGTGTATACGCAGGTTCTATCAACGCTGGTTCTTATGTGTTGAACACTCGTTCCGGAAAGAAAGAGCGTATCTCCCGTTTGTTCCAGATGCACTCTAACAAACAGAACCCGATGGAGGTGATTGGTTGTGGTGATATCGGAGCAGGTGTTGGTTTCAAGGATATCCGTACAGGTGATACGCTTTGCGACGAAAACCATCCGATCACATTGGAGTCTATGGAATTCCCGGAACCGGTTATCGGTATCGCTGTAGAGCCTAAGACTCAGAAAGACATGGATAAGTTGGGTATGGGCTTGGCTAAGTTGGCCGAGGAGGATCCTACTTTCCGCGTACAGACAAACGAGGAGACAGGTCAGACCGTTATTAGCGGTATGGGTGAGCTTCACTTGGATATCATCATCGACCGTTTGCGTCGTGAGTTCAAGGTTGAATGTAACCAAGGCCGTCCGCAGGTTACTTATAAGGAGGCTATCACGCAGCCGGTTGAGCTTCGCGAGGTTTACAAAAAGCAATCTGGAGGTCGTGGTAAGTTCGCTGATATCATCGTTCGTATGGAGCCGGCTGACGAGAGCTTCGAGGGTACTTTGCAATTCATCGATGAGGTGAAGGGTGGTAACATTCCTAAGGAATTTATCCCGTCCGTACAGAAAGGTTTCGAGAAGGCTATGAAGAACGGTGTGTTGGCAGGTTATCCGCTTGACAAGCTGAAAGTGACTTTGATCGATGGTTCTTTCCACCCGGTAGACTCAGACCAGTTGTCTTTCGAGATCGCCGCTATCCAAGCGTTCAAGAACGCTTCCGCCAAGGCAGGTCCTGTATTGATGGAGCCGATCATGCAGATGGAGGTTGTTACTCCAGAAGAGAGCATGGGTGACGTTATCGGTGACTTGAACAAGCGTCGTGGACAAGTTGAGGGTATGGAGACTAGCCGTACGGGAGCCCGTATCGTGAAGGCTAAGGTTCCATTGGCTGAGACATTCGGTTATGTGACAGCTTTGCGTACGATTACTTCAGGTCGCGCTACATCTTCAATGCAGTTCTCACACTACGCTCAAGTATCCTCTTCTATCGCTAAGCAAGTATTGACAGAGGTGCAAGGTCGCGTTGATTTGATCAAATAATATTTAGAAACATATAATAAATATGAGCCAAAAGATCAGAATTAAATTGAAGTCTTACGATTATTCTCTGGTAGACAAGTCTGCCGAGAAGATCGTAAAGACGGTAAAGGCTACAGGTGCTATCGTTAGCGGTCCTATACCTCTTCCTACGCACAAACGTATCTTTACAGTGAACCGCTCTACTTTCGTTAACAAGAAATCTCGTGAGCAGTTCGAACTCTCTTCTTATAAGAGATTAATCGATATCTATAGCTCAACTGCGAAGACAGTTGACGCTTTGATGAAGCTAGAATTACCTAGCGGTGTAGAAGTAGAAATTAAAGTGTAAGTTTTTAACAATTAGTGAAATGCCAGGATTATTAGGAAAAAAAATCGGAATGACATCCGTTTTCAGTGCCGAGGGAAAAAATCTTCCATGCACTGTTATCGAAGTGGGTCCTTGTGTGGTTACACAGATCAAGACTTTGGAGAAAGATGGCTACGAAGCTGTACAGTTGGGTTTCCAAGAGAAGAAAGAGAAGCACACGACACAGCCTGAGATGGGTCACTTCAAGAAAGCCGGTGTAGCACCTCAAAGACACTTGGCCGAGTTCAAGAATTTCGAAACTGAGTACAAGTTGGGTGACGTGATCACTGTAGATTTCTTGGAAGACGCAGGTTTCGTGGATGTAGTGGGTACATCAAAAGGTAAAGGTTTCCAAGGTGTAGTAAAACGTCATGGTTTTGGTGGTGTAGGTCAGACTACTCACGGTCAGCATAACCGTGCTCGTAAGCCGGGTTCTATCGGTGCTTGTTCTTACCCCGCAAAGGTATTTAAGGGCATGCGAATGGGCGGCCAGATGGGTAACGAACGTGTAACCGTTCAGAATCTTCAAGTGATCAAGGTAATGCCGGAACACAACCTTTTATTGGTAAAGGGATCTGTTCCAGGAGCAAAAGGTTCAATCTTATTAATTGAAAAGTAATGGAACTGAGCGTATTTAATATTAAAGGTGAAGATACCGGAAGAAAGGTAACTTTGAACGATGCGATCTTCGGCATTGAACCCAACGATCATGCTATTTACTTGGACGTAAAGCAGTATTTGGCAAATCAACGTCAGGGAACGCATAAGTCTAAAGAGAGAAGCGAAGTATCTGGTAGTACACGTAAGCTGATCCGTCAGAAAGGTGGTGGTGGCGCACGTCGTGGTGATATCAACTCTCCGGTGTTGGTTGGTGGTGGCCGTGTATTCGGTCCGAAGCCTCGTGATTATGAGTTCAAGCTGAACAAGAAAGTAAAATCTTTGGCTCGTAAGTCAGCATTGAGCTACAAGGCAAAGAACAATGCGATTGTTGTCGTAGAGGATTTCACAATGGAAGCTCCTAAGACTAAAGAATTTATAACAATTGCTAAAAACTTGAAAGTGGCTGATAAAAAGTTACTTATGGTTTTACCGGAGAAGAATAATTTAGTATATTTGTCCGCTCGAAATTTAGAGAAGGCAAGTGTAATAACTGCTTCTGAACTAAATACATACGCTGTGTTAAACGCTGTTAATTTGGTTTTAACGGAAAGTTCAGTCGCTGTTGTTGAACAAAATTTTAAAGCATAAGGAGTAGAATAATGGGAATTATTATTAAGCCTATAGTAACTGAGAAACAAACAGCGATCACAGAGAAATTTCCGAATCGCTATGGTTTTCGTGTTTCTCCTGATGCCAACAAATTGGAGATTAAGAAAGCTGTAGAGGATATGTACAGTGTTACAGTAGTTGATGTTAACACCATCAACTACTCTGGAAAGCGTAAAAGCCGTTATACAAAATCAGGTATCATCAACGGCAAGCAAGCTGCTTTCAAGAAAGCGATCGTAACGTTGAAAGAAGGAGAAACAATTGATTTCTTTAGTAATATCTAAAAAGAGAAATGGGAATACGTAAATTAAAGCCCACGACACCGGGGCAGAGACACAAAGTTATTGGTGCATTTGATAAAATCACTGCAAGTACACCAGAGAAGTCTCTTGTAGTAGGTAAGAAGAGTACAGGTGGACGTAACAACACTGGTAAGATGACAATGCGTTATATCGGTGGCGGTCACAAACAAAAGTACAGAATTATCGATTTCAAGAGAAACAAAGATGGCATTCCTGCGACAGTAAAGTCTATCGAGTATGATCCTAACCGTTCATCTCGTATCGCTTTGTTGTATTATGCGGACGGAGCAAAGAGCTATATCATCGCTCCGAACGGATTGGAAGTTGGCCAAACAGTGGTTTCAGGTAGCGACGCTGCTCCTGAGGTAGGTAATACTTTGCCTATGGCAAATATTCCCGTTGGTACTATTATTCACAATATTGAGCTTCGTCCTGGACAGGGTGCCAAAATGGTACGTTCCGCAGGTGCATTCGCTCAGCTGACTTCAAAGGAAGGCGCTTATGCGATTATTAAGATGCCTTCTGGTGAAACTAGAAAGATTCTTGCGGCTTGTAAGGCTACAATTGGCGCAGTTGGCAATTCAGACCATGCTCTTGAAAAATCAGGTAAGGCCGGTCGCTCTAGATGGTTAGGTCGTCGTCCTCGCAACCGTGGTGTTGTTATGAACCCGGTTGATCACCCAATGGGTGGTGGTGAAGGTCGTTCTTCCGGAGGTCATCCTAGATCCCGTAATGGCTTATATGCTAAGGGCTTGAAGACTAGAGCTCCTAAGAAGAATTCTTCAAAGTATATTATTGAAAGAAGAAAGAAATAATCTGATTAATTAAGTAAACTATGAGTCGTTCGCTAAAAAAAGGCCCGTATATTAATGTAAAGCTTGAGAAGAAAGTTCTGGCAATGAATGAGTCAGGAAAGAAAGCCGTAGTTAAGACATGGGCAAGAGCTTCAATGATTTCGCCTGATTTCGTAGGCCATACTATTGCAGTTCATAATGGAAATAAATTTATTCCTGTTTTCGTAACCGAGAATATGGTAGGCCACAAGTTGGGAGAGTTCTCACCGACACGTACTTTCCGCGGTCACGCCGGTAACAAGAAGAAATAATATCGGTAGTAACAGGAATTCAGGAATCTGAAAATAAAAAGAATCGAATAAAATGGGTGCTAGAAAAAGAATATCAGCTGAAGCAAGAAAAGAAGCCCAAAAGACCATGTATTTCGCGAAGTTGAACAATGTTCCTACCTCTCCTCGTAAGATGCGTTTGGTAGCAGACATGATTCGCGGTATGGAAGTATTCCGTGCGCTTGGTGTTTTGAAGTTTTCTAACAAGGAAGCTGCAGCAAGAGTAGAAAAATTGCTTCGTTCAGCAATCGCAAACTGGGAACAGAAAAATGAACGTAAAGCAGAAGCAGGAGAGTTATGCGTATCTTCAATCAGCGTTGATTGCGCTACTACGTTGAAGAGAATGCGTCCGGCTCCTCAAGGAAGAGGTTACAGAATTCGTAAACGCTCGAACCACGTAACTCTGTTTGTTGATACACTTAGTAAAAACGATAGTCAAAATTAATTTGTAGATGGGACAAAAGGTTAATCCGATTAGTAATCGTTTAGGAATTATCCGTGGTTGGGATTCCAATTGGTATGGCGGTAAGAATTACGGGGATACTTTGCTGGAAGATAGCAAAATCCGTAAATATTTGAATGCCAGACTTGCAAAAAGTAGTGGATTTCGTATTGTTATTGTAAGGTCGGTTTAGTTGATTACGAGCACTGTTTGTTAGTCACGGCCGGGGATCATCATCGGGTAAGGGGGGGGGGGAGTGGATTAGTTTGAGGAGGAGGTGATGAAAAACACCTATAAA
>OJKE01000654.1_pt1 | contig 11868 bp, 11 predicted proteins | sample 1596501 | NCBI WGS metagenome assembly OJKE01 (sample SAMEA4350125, study PRJEB24818) | metagenome | biome: human; feature: gut; material: faeces | place: Denmark | collected 2013-09
GTTATTTATTTCTTTACAAAGGTACAAAAAATATTTCATATATACAAATATATAATGTTAATATTCAATAAGTTATAACAGTATAACACAGATGTTAACGAATAAAATATTTAATGCGTCTGCCCTGTAGAAAAGGCTTCTTTGTATCGGATGACCCGGGTCATCCATATAGATGACGGGAGTGAGCCATATAGATGACCCGAGTCATCCATATAGACGAACTTAGTCATCCAGCCGATAAATCGTCTCTTTTCGCCTGCCAATATCTATCCCTCATCCTTCTGGTTACTATGCTTCATCCCAACATTCATAACAAAGACACCCACTATTCATTATCAAGACGCTCACTATTCCCTATCGGAGCAAGGCACATCGCCATATTTAAGCTTAGCCATCGATTACCATATCAAAATAAAGAGATTTTTCCTTTCACACTTAACTCTCTCGTTTTCAACACAATCCGCATTCTGTGAAAGGAGAATCACTAATGCAGCTAAATCTTTTCATTCGAAGATTATTGCTTATTCCTCAGCTCTTCTATCAAATCATTTACAATATATGTATCACTCATTAGATGCAAGCCAAGTTCTTTGTCATGTAACATACGGCAAACATCAGAGTCATAGAATATCTGTAAAGCTCTGTCGGTTGATATATGTAACGTATCGGCTAGTTGCTTTATGATACGAGCGATTTTATTCCATAATAAGAAATCCAACATAATTATATCCTTTCATATGATTTGAATTGCAAATACTTATCAACTATCTCCTGGCTTAAAATGCAAATCTGATAGTTGGGCTTGTGATAAACCAACTGGCGAAGAGTATGCTCAACATCTGCATAGCCATTGATATAGGCTTCTATTGCATCAATTACACGGTCGTCAGCCACTCCTCCTTCAATGATGTCATACCCACTCCAAGGCTGCTTTCCTTTTCTGCTGTCAACAATGAAGTTAAGCCATTCCTTATCGTAAGCATCAAATCGTTTTACCTTGCAATCGTTTGGTAGAGTGAACTCAAAGGTGTTCACTATTGCCTGTTCGGCTCGTCTGATAGTCTTGATACGGACAGCCCATTTGGAAGCTTGTTCAAACAAAGGCGTGAGATAGAAGCCTGGACCGAAATCCAAGTCCTTTCTGCCAATGCTTACTAAAGGCTGCTCAACAATGACATTTGAACCATGATATAATATTTGCTTTTCCATTATTCTTTTCTTTCCCAATTTTTAAGAGCTTCGACCACATCACTTGCCACAGCTTCCCGGCTCTCGGTATGTAGAGTATCATAGCAATCTTGGATGAGACTCTTGATTAGCCCCACCTTATCCAATCGCTTTCTCATTTCAGACGGCGATATACCCATTTTTTGCGCCGAAGCCTCGATAGCCAACACCGTAAAGGCGAGGCGGTCAAACTCCGGGTCACTTTTAAGTAATTGTTCTCTATCTTCCATTCTTTATAAAATATTGTATTTAAATGCAAATTTAAAGATTTTCTCTGATATTCCACTTAATTTCGGAGTTAAATAAAGAAAAATAGCCCGATTTTGCCAATTTCTTTGATAGTATCAGCGAATCAGTACCATCATAGCGCACCAATCGGTACCAAAAAGATGTTAAGTTCTGCTCATGTATAATAATAATAACCGCCTATTTTTGCAGTAGACTTTTAAAATCTGTATAGATATGGCACAAAGTAATGTAAACATGAGCAAATGTAACATGCAAATTAAAACGTTCATTTCAAATGCTAGCGGCAAAAATACCGCAACGTACCATTTGCGAGCAACTACACATGACACGTGGTGTACTTAACCGGTACAAGACCTTAGCGGATTCCCAAGGTTTGTCCTATGGCGTGATAGGCCGCATGAATGACGGGGAAATAGAATCTTTCCTCCAGTTGTCCAAACCCACAGCAGCCCCATCCTCCCAACGTCAGGTGCTGGACGGGCTGTTGCCTGAATATGTGTCAGACTTGTCACATAACCGCTACCTCACCATTCAAGCCCTGCACGAATCATACAACAAGGAGCATCCCGACGGATATGGATACACCCAGTTCAAGAAGTCAATCCGTGAGTATCAGTACTCACACAACCTCAGCTTCCATAACACCTATATTCCTGGGGAAAAGATACAGATTGACTTCGCCGGCGATGCCCTGTGGCTTACCGACCCGAAGACAGGTGAGCTAACCAAGGTTGTCGTCTTGGTCTGTATCCTGCCATACAGCGGCTTGGGATTTGCAAAGGCTATGTACAACGTTTCCATGGAGAACTTCTTCGGTGGTATATCCGATGCCTTTTCTTACTTCGGCGGAACAACTCGCATAGCTAAGAGTGACAACATGCAGCAGTGGGTGAAGAAATACGACCGCTACGAGCCAGCATTCAATGATGCATTCCATAAAGGTGCGATTAGAACATACTTATGAAAAACACTAGCCTTTCGCTTCCTTATTTCAATTCCATAAAGGTGTGATTAGAACGATTGCTAGCCACATACTCTTCTGCAGTAAGCGGAAATTTCAATTCCATAAAGGTGCGATTAGAACTCACGACCTTCTCTACTTCCGATGCCTTCCTGTGATTTCAATTCCATAAAGGTGCGATTAGAACAATGCGATGATGAGGTGAAGTTGCTTACCTACATGTTATTTCAATTCCATAAAGGTGCGATTAGAACGTGTAAGGCTCTGCCTTGATGAAGCCCTCTACCATTTCAATTCCATAAAGGTGCGATTAGAATGACTATTGCTTGTCTTCTATGGGCGGCATTCCCTTATTTCAATTCCATAAAGGTGCGATTAGAACTTAAGTCACGAAGCTCCCTAGCCGTAATGTCGCCAATTTCAATTCCATAAAGGTGCGATTAGAACGCAAAGATGGAGTGCCAAAGGGCATCGGCATAGTAATTTCAATTCCATAAAGGTGCGATTAGAACTCTTCTAGTGAATATAACGACCCCCAGTTTATCTAATTTCAATTCCATAAAGGTGCGATTAGAACCGGGGGTACCCGTACCCAGGAGGGCGGATTTCAACGATTTCAATTCCATAAAGGTGCGATTAGAACAATGCGGGTACTTGGTTGCGCTCTAATGCTACAAATTTCAATTCCATAAAGGTGCGATTAGAACGTCCTGTTGCTATGATGCATCAATCCGCGTACTATATTTCAATTCCATAAAGGTGCGATTAGAACCGCACGCAATCTCTCAAAAGAACATGGTGAATGGATTTCAATTCCATAAAGGTGCGATTAGAACTCGATTTACTATCGATTAGCTATCGATTACCTACATTTCAATTCCATAAAGGTGTGATTAGAACCAAGCTTCTGCTCGCAGCGAATGCCACTATCACGAATTTCAATTCCATAAAGGTGCGATTAGAACAAAGAAGAAGCGGGCAGACATCGTTCATCCACAGAATTTCAATTCCATAAAGGTGCGATTAGAACAGGCAGGCTTCATCATTTCCTGCCCGGATTTCTACCAATTTCAATTCCATAAAGGTGCGATTAGAACTGACGGAGGGAGCCACCATGCCGAGGCAGCAGCCATTTCAATTCCATAAAGGTGCGATTAGAACGTGACCTTTGGATTTTGGAGGCAGCATATACTCTCGGATTTCAATTCCATAAAGGTGCGATTAGAACGATACTAAGGGCAAGGCTACCATCGTTTCAGCTGTATTTCAATTCCATAAAGGTGCGATTAGAACCCACCGCTCCCGGCACTAGGGCGGGTCCGTGACTTCTATTTCAATTCCATAAAGGTGCGATTAGAACTTGTCGGCAATATCATCAACAGACAGCAGTATGAATTTCAATTCCATAAAGGTGCGATTAGAACGCACCCTCCCCCAAAGGGGGCGGGCTCCCAACAGATATTTCAATTCCATAAAGGTGCGATTAGAACACACGAAGGTAGTTACCCCTCAATACCTCGGTCAGTTATTTCAATTCCATAAAGGTGCGATTAGAACTAGGGCGGACGACCGCCCTGGTTATCTGTGCGGTGATTTCAATTCCATAAAGGTGCGATTAGAACTCGATTTACCATCGATTAGCTATCGATTACCTATATTTCAATTCCATAAAGGTGCGATTAGAACTCATCGAAGCTGTGGAACTTCCGTCTCAACGACTTGAATTTCAATTCCATAAAGGTGCGATTAGAACGGCACAATCACCTTCGAGAAGGTGCAGAAGTTCTTGCATTTCAATTCCATAAAGGTGCGATTAGAACGTACCAGGAAGGACAAGAGTCGCCTTGTTGTTCAATTTCAATTCCATAAAGGTGCGATTAGAACGTATAGCCTATGGTAAAGTTTTTAGCGGAAGCAACATTTCAATTCCATAAAGGTGCGATTAGAACTAGTTCATCGCTTCATCAAAGCCTTGGCAAATATCCCATTTCAATTCCATAAAGGTGCGATTAGAACTCACGGAAAAAGATGGCTTTATCACGATAATCATATTTCAATTCCATAAAGGTGCGATTAGAACCTTCATGCCCTTGGTGGCATTCACTATCTGCGATTATTTCAATTCCATAAAGGTGCGATTAGAACTTATTGCTCAAACGGGTGTAGGTCTGCATCATATCGCATTTCAATTCCATAAAGGTGCGATTAGAACATCAGCAGGGCATTTGTTGTATGCACCCAATCTTTATTTCAATTCCATAAAGGTGCGATTAGAACTTAGCAAGCATCGGAGTGACAAGCGCATTGACCACATTTCAATTCCATAAAGGTGCGATTAGAACATATACTTCATCGTCTCTTACCTTTCCTTTTGTTGGATTTCAATTCCATAAAGGTGCGATTAGAACGAAGCCCTCACTCCTTACAAGGAGAAGCTTATGAATTTCAATTCCATAAAGGTGCGATTAGAACGTTTCTTTGTGCTCTGAGACGTTTTCCTTTGCCAAATTTCAATTCCATAAAGGTGCGATTAGAACAGGGCGGAGTTCAATATCTCCATCATCTTCTCTGAAATTTCAATTCCATAAAGGTGCGATTAGAACAACTATAGACTTAATCATAAATGATACGGTTTCAAATTTCAATTCCATAAAGGTGCGATTAGAACCCGTTAAGTATTGGGCGTAGATGTCCTAAGAATCTATGGGTTTGTGGGTGCAAAGATACAAAAAAATATTCAGAAAAATGTCGATGCCTAAAGATATTTTTTCTGCGGCCTTACGACAACCTGCCTATTTATGGAGGTTTCAATAAGTCAAAGAACACTTTCGGAGGTTTTTCCGAACCTAGAAACGGCAAAATAGAACCACATCGACAACTCTTTATAAGAAATTATCGGTAGTCATTCTTTCTTTTCCAAGAATCTGTTTGTTCATATTATACCCCATTTTATTGGTGAAAACAATGACACTATCCTCGGATTCATCAATGATAGCTTTCATCTTCATTTGCAATTCCCGAAGTTTAGCTTCAGATAATTCTCCCTCCAAAACTGAGTTCTGAATCCAACACAAATACTGGCGGCAAAGCTTCAACATTTTGCCTACTCGCTTCTCACCTACATCATAAACTATAATCACATACATATCACCAATACATTTTAAAAGGTTTATATTCTTCTATTCCCAAAATATCTTTCAGTAGCTTATAGCATTCAAGTTTTATAAGATGCTTATAGCTTACATTACGTCCTAAAGAACGATGACGGAAAGTCTCATCATAACGCTCTTCCATAGCCTTTACAAAAATCTTCTTTCCCTTTTCGTTCAAAAGACATTTGTTGAGTTTCTTATCAAAATGACTGGTACTTAAAGCATGCTTATTGAGTACCTTGAAGATGACTCTATCCACGATAATAGGTTTGAAGATCTCGGATATATCCAGACATAACGAAAAACGCCTTTCTCCTGGAGTATGCAGAAAGCTTATCGTGGGATTGAGCTGAGTTTGATGAACAGCTCGGAGAGTTTCGGTATAGCACATCATATTGCCAAAAGAAATGAGAGCATTTACCTCGTTCTCTGGCGGTTGCTTGGTTCTTGATCCCATGTTGAAATCATCGAGAATAATATCGAATGCAGCACAATATGCCTGTCTGATATTTCCCTCAATTCCCATTATCTCATCAACAGCCTTTGCATCCAGCAAAGTATTACTCAACCTTTTAATGGTATTGATAATATCCTGCAAGTCTTTTCCTCTACGATTATAATAGTTGAGGTTCATAACCATATTCCAAGCTGCTCCCTGAATGAATTTACGCGCCAATTCTACCCTTTTCTTCTTGTTTTGGTACGCAGATGTTTGTGCCAACAATGCCTTGCCAGAAAGAAGACTTTCCCTTGGCATGAAGCTTCCGGTATAGTTCTCATAATAGTCGAAGAAGTGGACAGGAATACCTTTCTGCCCCAGAAAGTTGAACAAAGCACTATTTGCCCGCAGACTTCCAAAAACATACAGTTCCGCAACATCCTCAATAGGAATAAATCGAGGTTGCTGCTTGATTTCTTCATTATCTTCATTCACGACAACAGGCGTGAACTTCAGCGTATTGTCCCTTCTCTCCATAATGCCTGGATTGAACAGATAAAAACTTCTTTTCATTCTTCTTCCTCCAACTCGTTTATATAACAAAAATCGAAATAACTACAATTCTTACAGATGCCTTTCTTGACTTTAGACGGGCAAACATCTTGAGAGATTATCTTAATAATGTCTTTAGATATAACCTGAATGTCATCTCTATCGACATCTGTCAAGATTACTTCTTTTGTCTTTCTCAAAAGAGGATATTCCAAGATGCCCTTCACGCCATCAATTCCATGCTGCTCGAAAACATACATGTAATATTTCAGTTGCCATTCATGAGCTTTATCCACCTTATTAGATTTCTTTATCTCATGGATGACCTTATTCCTGGCATCATAGTAATCTACTTTGATACCATCAATCTCCACTTCCTCATACTTTGATGTACGTTGCGGATAACTTGATTCATGCACCAGCTTTCCTTCATAGACTAAGTCTGACTCTTGTTCCATATTGATACCATTGGCAAACAGCCATAGTTTGCGATGGCAAAGCTGGTAATAGCTGAAATGAGTGCCTGTTACTATCATAAGTAATTATCTCCATCAATTATAATACCAGTATCAAAATTATAACATTTAGTAGATATTTTATAAAGGCCATTATAATCTTCATTTGAAGATGTAATTGGTTTTGATTGATTTGGCTTTATCCTTATTTGTACAATCCGATTGGCCATCTTTTTTAATTGGTTGCTTAATTTTCTCTTATGGTATCGTATTATAGATATCTTGTCATCATGTGAAAGAGATTCTTTTAAATTCTTCTGGTACTCCAGAAGTAATTCAAAGTTATTATCCTCACCATTACGAGGTACATAGTACAAACATTCTTCACCAAATATATTATTGTCAATAAGTGAGAATCTTCCAACTTTCTCATACATACATTGACTTATATCCTCCATTAAATTATTTTTCAGTTCCTCTCCATAGGCTCCAAATATAAGTTGATTACATATTTTCTCAAAGAAGGTTTTCTGTATATTCAGCATATTCTTCTCTTCACAATTGCCTGATTCGTAGAAAGATTCTCTCGAGAATTTTATCAACTCTTTATCAGGACCTCGATAAATCAGGCTTGAACGTTCCCCTTGATTCGTTCCCAACCTAACTACAACAACTTTTCCTTTTTCAGCATTTTTTCCATTTCTGTTGCAGCGACCAGCAGATTGTACAATACTTGAAATGGTAGCAAAATCCCTATAAAGTACTGGAAAATCAATATCAACTCCCGCTTCAATAAGCTGAGTAGAGATAAGAACAACCTTATCACCTTGACATAGTTTCTCCTTAGCAATATAAATCTTCTGGCTTCGGTCGCTTGGAGTAAAATGTGTATTAAGAAGCAACACATTTGTGTCATCCATATTTTCTGTGATGAAATTGTATAAGTCTTTTGTATCTTGAATCGTATTCAAGATAACAAGCACCGATTTCTCCTCCTGTAAAACTTGATGCCCCAACTGTTCAATATCTATAATCGACTTTTGTACCTCAACTGTATATCTGTTAAAAACAGGATTCTCATAATGAGAAAGTGACAACAATTTAAAGGGTGGTTCATAATCCAGAAAGAAATCCTTTGCTTCTTTATTATCACTAGGCAATCGAAGAGCTGGCTGTGTAGCTGTAGAAACTATTGCAAAACTACCAGTCAGTTTACAGAATTTGTCTAAGTAAGCGACAAAAAATCCATACAATCTTGGAGGTAAAGACTGTATCTCATCCAAGAGAAAGACACAATTGGAAAAATTAGGTAATTTCATAAGTTCATGATTTTTATTACCCAATAGTGTCTCAAATATACGTACAAAAGTTGTAATTATGAATGGATAGCCAAAAGTATCTTCTTGAAATTCTAAAGCCTTTAATTCCTGTAACAACTTTTCAGAAGGATTTTCATCCAGTTCTTTCTGTATATCATCAAAGCGTGTATTTGTAGATTTCGAGTCTATACGCTGAACGAAATATTCGTAACCTTTCAATATTTTCAACACTTCAGACTCAACTTGTTCAGTTATTGACAAGAATGGCAATCCATAAATAATTCTTTTAGCCCCCTTCGATTTTATGATTTCGGAAGCTAAAGATAACAACATTAGTGTTTTGCCGGAACCTGTCGGAGCCGTCAACTCAAAAATCAGTTTTCCTTCTTCTAAACCTTTTCTAATACTATTAATGCTCTCCAGACGTATTTTAGTTCTCTCTACATTAAGTAAAGTTTGAGAATTAAGATTGTCAAGATAGCCCTGTAAAATATTTGGATACTTATGTGAAAAATCATTCAGATATCGTTCGTCATCATCAAGCATAGATAGCATATCACCTGCATCGCTTTTATCAGCTTTTACCAATGCAGAGAAAATGCTTTGTATTTCTAAATAGAAAGCTAAAGCAACTTTGTACTCATTAGGTTTATTGGGCACAAGTTCTATAAAAGTATTTCTAACTCTTTGTATTTCTAATGATTCCAAAGATGTAAATTCAGTTGTCTTTATGCCTAATAGTTCTAATAGTTCTGAAATAATCTCATCTACCGGAATGTCTGTTTTATCAAGAAATACATAAAGATTGACGATTTCATAATCCGAAAGAATAGAATTGCCGTTATTAGGCATCATATTAGGTAAATCCCCATGATGTTTAGCAACAATGGTTATTAATGATATTAAATAATTTTTCCGGTTAAATCCCTGTGGAATTTGAAATATACTAGAATTTCTAATTAGAGATAGGAAAAATACATACGCAGACAAATAGGCATGGTGATCATATCCTTTTGGACATGATCCGCTTAATTTCTGTTGAAAATTAGGATTAACCTTTCCTATATCATGAAAGAGAGATACCAATTTTGCTGCATGAAAACTGGTAAATCTCTTTGATGATAAAGCCACATTTTCAAGATGTACTTTCAAAAGTTTTCCTGGATGTGAATAATATTTATTTAAATCAAAACCCATTGTTCAATCTCTTTATCATGAATATATTCCCAATAATCTCCTTTTACTTTAAGCATATAAGAGCATTCTGGGTATATGACGTTTACATATTTTTCTGGCAAATTCCAAAAATCATCATTCTGATATGTCGGAAGTTTGTCAAAACCAATTCGAAAGTCATCGCCAACTATTTTCAACTTATGCTCATTCGCTATAACGAAACCTTTGGTCTTAAAATCACCATTCCGCATCGTTATGAATTCTCCTTTACTAATGGAAGTCAATTCTGCTGGACAGTTAGCAATACCCAAATAAGGGTCATAGACAGCATATCCTTCTAAAATTGCATTCTGGAAATCATCGAATATACTTTGAGAACGTTCACCATAAAGTCCCACACAAACCTTGTAACTAACATCACGTAGCATTTCAAAAGCTTTGGGCGATTTTATAGCTGTTGGGTTTATGGCCGTATGAGACGTAAATCCACATGATGTTTTTGTTACCGGATTCAGTAATTCAACTCCATACAACAAGTCTTCAGACAACTGAGGAAAAAGAGATTTCATCTTCTTGCGTTCAATTCCTAAGACAGCACCAATCATTCCGATCAATGCTGTTTTAGGAATAAGGTCATGAGACAAAGGATTGTTATTGGTGTCAGGCTTTTTAAAATGAGCCCAATTACCATCTATCTTGAATTGAAAACCTTTCATAAGCTCATCTCTTCAAACTTCTCACCATTAAGTTTATTCTTAATCTCGTCTACTTCTGTATAGAATCTGACTTTTTCTATCTTGTCATTTTTGGCAAGTTCCTTGAGTTTGCTGAAATCGAGAGTATAGTCATCCATACTACGAATTTGCTCGTCTTTCATGCCTTCATTCGGCTCAAGTTTAATGGTTCTATCAACTCCATAGAGTTTGTCAAAGCTCTGTTTGTAGTCTATGACTAACAGCAAAAGTGAATCTTGTCCGACTTTTGAACGAGAGAAAGAGCTTCCTTCCCCGCCTGTTCCATACCATAAAGCTTTAAACATTTTCTGCAGATCATCTTCTTTCAAATCTGTGTTTTTAGCAACAGTTGGATTAATCCATCCGTGAATTTGTACAACAGAATAAGGAACCAATGTTGTTGTGGCAATGGCACCTTGCGCTTTATCTCCTTTAGATGTAAAATGTGACGTGTTCTGGTGCATTCTCAAGTTGACACGATTCAAAGAAGGGTTAAGGGAAGCAAATTGCACAGGTCCCGTAAATTGCACATGCCCATTTGTAAACTCAGTCTTACCAACTTTCATTTTATTTTCTAGCGTTGATATACCACCAAACAATCTTACATCAATGAGTTCTTTCATTATTTCAGCGATGTCGGTCTTTTGATTGGAATTCCAATTCTCAATAATCCAAGTTAATACACCTTTAGAATCTGTTTTGCCAGCTCCTGTTTTTTCTGAGACATAGATGTGTTCACCCTCGATATCCTCAAGGTATGTACGGACAAATCTCTTAATTCGAACATCACTAACAAGGATTTTCTTCGTTTCCTCATCGTAACGTTGTTCTCCCGTAAATGGATCCCCATTAGGAATGTTGTATGATGTTTCATACAAAAACAAAATCTCTGATTTCTTCATATCTTTAATTTTTATGGTTTATTTCATCAACTATCAAGTTAAGTTTACTAACTTCATCTTTCAAATCTTCATTATCAGAATAATCAGCCAAGATTTTTTCCAAACGTTTCTGAAAATCTTTTTTCTTATCCGTCGGCTCATATTTAAAATAGCCGTCCAAGAAACCGAAAGACAATTCATCCTTGTCATATTCAGATTCAGAAATATTTGCCAAATCATCACAAACCTCAGCACACATTGCGCTCCACACACTGTCATGCATTACAAGTTTCTGACTAATGTCAGTAACAAATCTGATGCAATCCTCTTTCGTTGACACTCTTCTTGAAAGCAATCCTACATAGTTCTTTTCAAAAGAACCAATAGAATTCTTCAGTGGCTTGGCCATTTTTCCTATTTTAAAGCCAAGTTTAAAACTTGCAGAATTAATAATATCCATATATTTATTTTGTTTATTATTTTGTATTGACAATATGAACATCAAATCATATTTCAAGATTTTACACCAAAACGAACCATCTCCTATACGTGTTGTGGATTCTACATTAGTCACAAACGAATGGAGTAAATAGGGATCAGTAAGCATCCAACCCCTATGACAATACAACTCCATCCCCAGTGTTTACTGGGGATACAGAGTATTTTAAGAATTTGAACTTTTTCGATTTTTAAACAGGTTTAACTAAAAGTGCCTCTGTCATC
>OJKE01000673.1_pt1 | contig 11484 bp, 6 predicted proteins | sample 1596501 | NCBI WGS metagenome assembly OJKE01 (sample SAMEA4350125, study PRJEB24818) | metagenome | biome: human; feature: gut; material: faeces | place: Denmark | collected 2013-09
ATTTGAAATAGGTTTTGTTATATCCATGTTTAGAATATTCATATAAACTGATATATAAACCTTTTCGTATATCTGCATCTATATGTTGCTCTGAAATAATCATTTTGTTATTTTCATCGAAGCCAAATCTGAACAAGTCCTGATAATTCCATTTTTCAATGGTCATGTTTTTTAAAAGTCTACCTTTTTTTTCTTTATTAAGTAAATGATAATAAGGTAGTAGATTATAATATTCCTTGGTCGAATATTCCCATCTATGTACATTTTTTAAATATTCTTTTATAAGAAGAATATTATTCTTTTTTTGTAAACTTGTTATTTTTAATTTTAAGTCTGTTAACATAATTGTCGATATTTAATATAAATTACTTATGAATTAATGGGTTGAATTGTTCCATCTTCCACTTTCTATTTCTGTTCCAATTTTTTGTAATTGTTTTCTGACATAATTGTCTTTTAAATTATCGCTTAATTTATTGTCTATCGCATATTTCTCAGCACTCTCTAATAATTCACATATTCGTTTATCACTTTCAAGCGAATGTATGTACCCTGCATGGTAAGTACCAGTAGTTCTGGCAGCTTCTCTTCCTGGATGTCCAGATTGAGTTACTTGAGAATTAGCAGTACCCCATAGAGCAACTCCATTTTCGGCATCATTAATTCCTATGTGACACCTTTCCAATACGGCTTTGGATCTGTTTACATATTCATTATTCCGATTCAATTGAACAATATGATGTGGAGTCTGTCCAGCAGCAACAGGCCTATAGGCATTTTCCATAGCTTTTTTTAATTTATAAGCATGAGATAAGCCTAAAATATCAAGTGCTATGTTAGTAGAATTAACATATCTATATATTGCTAAAATACCAGATTTTAATCCTATAGGATCTTGACTCATGTAACTACCAATTCTTGGTTCATAATACCTAAAACGGTTGTAGTATAATCCCGATTCCTCATCCACATATTGCCCTTGAAACCTGAATGGACAATCAAACTCCATTCCTTTATTTACAGTAATCACTTTTCCATAAATATCTAGTGTACAATCCCAAGTTTTGTTTCCTTTTTCATCGTACATCTGAATAGGTGTACCCAAATAATCGGACACAATAGAATATTGCTTACCATCCTGTATCTTTGCTGTTGGTACAAACGTGCCTGCTTCGAACACCCAGGTGGTAACATCTTCTGCCGGTTCTTTTGGAAGGATGTTTTCCTCTTCGTCCCATTGTGTTTCCGCTACCTTGTAGCACCATTCGTGCAGCGGTACGTTTCCGTTCCACACCCAGCGTGTAACCTTTCCGAAATACTGCTTGGCAGTACGCCGTCCCAACGCATCGTAGCGGAACTCCACCGGCCTGCCGTCCGGGCGTATCACTTTCTTCAGCATACCGTTTGAAGCCCACTCGTAGAGCCATCCCGTTCCCGTTGCCAGACAGCGGATGCCACGTTCCTTCTCCATGCGCTTGCGGTCGTACCTTACGCCCGTTTCCTGCAACTGTTTGAACTCGCGGAAAATGAGGTTCCCCTCGTCATCGTAGTGGTAGAAACAATCTGGGTCCTCCAAAAGTTTTCCACCGGCACCGTATTTGCGGTCCTTCCTGTCCGGAGTCCCGAAGAGGTTGCCCACGAAGTCCGGCACGCGGTAAATCACATCCGTTTCCGAGCCCTGGGTGGTTTCCTGCCGGATGAGGAAGTCGAAACGGTCATAGTCGTAGCGAATGACCGTTCCCGTCAGCTCGTTTTCCTTGGAGAGCAGGCGGTTGGCGATTCCCCATTGGTAGCGGTAAGCCCCTTTCTCTATGCCGCCTGACCGTACCGACTTGCGCACCTCGCGCCCGAAACGGTCGCGCTCCGTCCTGACGGTTACGCCACCGGAGAAGGTGCGCTGCACCTCCAGCCCCGTGTTGTCACGCACCCATGATGCCTGCCAGCTCTCGCCTGCCTGCATGGTCTGCAGGTTGCCTTCCCGGTCATAAGTGTGACGGATGTCCGCTCCCAGACTGCTGGTGATACGAGTACAGTTGCCTTCGCCGTCATAAGCCCGGCTGACGGTGTGTTCTCCCTGCCTTTCCTCTGTAATCAGTCCCGTCTTCCTGTCACGGGTGAACTCCAGCAGGTTCTCGCAGTTCTTCGCCTTGACGAGCATGCCGTCCTTGTCATACGTGTAGAGGGAGACCTCCCCGTCATACTGTTCCTCCTTCAGGATATTGTCCAGTCCATCATACTGGTATTCCGTCCATTTTCCTCCGGGACGGTTTACACGGGTGACACGGCCCGCACCGTCGCGCTCGTACTCACGGCGCAGACCGTCGAAGCCGGTTTCCGCAACGACCTGTCCCAGCCCGTCCAGCTCGAAGAAATAGTTGTCGCCCGCCTCGTTGCCGATGCGCCGGAGCTGCAGCTCGCTGTTGTAGCCGAAGGTGATGTGGTGCCGTTCCTGCTCGCGGCTTTTCAGTACCCCCAGTGCCCCATAGGTGTACCTGACCTCGCGGATGTTGTCGCTGGCATGTACCATGTTTCCCATGGCATTGTACTCAAACCGGTGCACATTGCCGTCCGGCTCTTCCAGCCGTATCAGGTTGTCCGCACGGTCGTAGGCATAACGGGTAACGTTGCCTTTCACATCCACCGCCTGTACAAGCCTTCCCCTGCCGTCGTACTCCCACCGGCGGAACAGTCCGTTGGGGAACTGCAGCAATTCCAGGTCGTACCTGTCGTTGAACGTGAGCGTGTAAACCCGTCCCTGCCCGTCCGTTATGGTACGCAACACGCCTCCCTCGTAGGCATATTTCACAGTTTCTCCGCCCGGTGTGGTCCGGCTGACGACGCGGTCCAGTCCGTCATAGTCCCATGAAAGCCTTTTTCCACCCGGAGTGTAAAGCGAGACGAGGTTGCGGTTGCCGTCGTAGTCCAGAAAGGTGTCCTCCCCGTTCTCGTCCGTAATCCGGACCGGCTGGCCGAACTCGTTGTAGGCGGTCTTACGGGTATAGCCTTCGGGATTGACCGTGACCTCCAGCTCCTGAAAGCTGTTGTATTGGTGACGGGTAATTCCTCCGTTGGCATCCACTATCTTATAGATAAGTTTGTCCTCACCGTAATAATATTCGGTTTCGGCATTTTCCCCGTTACGGATATGGGTATATCCCTTGCCGTAACGGATGAAATATTCCATCACGCCTCCATCGCCCCATGTATGCACACAGCGGGCATTCTCCCCCTTACCTTCATATTCCCAGTGGAAGGACATGCCTCCCTGATTGGTGAGCCGTACCAGCAGATGTCCGCCGGAATAGACGAAATGCTTGCTGACATCCAGCGCATCCAGCGTTTCCACCATGTCGCCCCGGTCATCGTAACGGTAACGGACCAGCTTCACCTACTCACCGTCCTGATTTACGGAAACGCAGAGTACCCGTCCCGACTCGTCAGTTTCCACTTTCAGGAACTCTCCCCGTGAGGATATGATACCTGCCAGCCTTCCCCCCGAAGCGTATTCGAAGCGGAGCCGGAATCCGTCCTTCGTGGAAATGCCCGACACCATGCGGTAGCCGGAGCGGTTTTCGGGACCGTCAAAACGGTATTGCAACCCCCGGATGTCCGTAAGCAGGTAGCCCCAGCCGTCGAGTGTCCATGCCAGCTGCTCCCTGCGGTCAAAATGGGATTCTCCAAGTTTCAGTACGGGCAGGAAAGATTCCCGTCCGTCAGCATGACGGAATGCGAACGCCCCTTCCTCCAGCTGCCGTATTCCCAGATTGTAACTATGGTGCCAGTTGTATCCCAACGGACCGTCCACGGCGGCATCACTGTAATAGGTACGTTCCCATACGACGGGAATCGGACCCGGAAGCTCGAAGTCCACATTGGTGTGATAGACCCTGCCCGTAGCAGCGTCCACCGGCTCACCGAATATGATGCAAGCTGTTTTCTTGAGAATCCTGGCAAGCCGGGGATTCAATCCCGCCTTGTCTATCAATCCATGCAGCAGATGGGATATTTTTTTTCCGAGCTTTGACAATCCTTTCAGCCCCAGTTTCATCGCCAGCGCAAACACATCAATGGTAGGCGGTCCTCCCACAATCACGGGATTTCCTACGGATGTGATGGTGGAGAGCATGGAAGTGGGGGCAAGCAGGGCCTTGCTCACCTTCCTGGGCTTCCCCTTGCGGGGAATCGTCGGTATTCCCACAATGTTGCATGAGAGTGCCGGATGTGTGAGGGAGGAACAAGGCGCACCGTCCGCCAGGACAGTGGAACTGCCCATCCACATCTCCGACTCGGACATACCGCTGACCAACGGGGCCGGATGCAATACAAATGCCGGCAGATGCACGATGCCGATACCTGCCTGCGCAATCCACTGGTTATGAACCTTGACCGACGGAGCCATGCTCTTGAGGATGTTGCACGCCACTCCGGCCACTCCATCAGCCACAGCCGGCATGGCAGCCGCCATGCCGGCCATGAGGTCTGCCATGAGGTCTGCCATGAGGTCTGCCATGAGGTCTGCCATGAGGTCTGCCATGAGGTCTGCCATGAGGTCTGCCATGAGGTCTGCCATGAGGTCTGCCATGAGGTCTGCCATGAGGTCGTACACCTTGCCTACATGAGGCACAGGCATGATGGGAGAGGGAGGGGTAACGGTAGGATGCATGTCTATCCCGATGGACAGGTCGCCGAACTTGGCGACAGGCATACCCGGCATGGAAGGAAGGATTCCGCCCAGGCCCGCCTGAATCTCGTCCAAAGCCGCCTTGGAGGCTGAAAAAAGGTCGGCAAAGCCCCGTCTGACGCTGCTGCTACCGGCGGCGTCAGCTATATTCTTGAACACATCCGGCATAATGAAACTTTTTGATTCTTGTTTTTAAACCGATTGGTCGGTCTGTTTTTGCAAATGTATCATTTAAAATCAAAAAAGAAAAACATTCTCCTACTATTTTCTATCAAAAATCATAAGACAATCCATAAAAGGCAATTGATTTCAAGTCATGTATCAAAAAAACGTCGTATATTTGCATCTGTTGAAGAAAAAAGGAGAATAAATGGACTTTGAAGGAGAATATACCATACGGACGGCTTCCAACCAGCAGACATACGAGCCGAATACCGTATATCCGGACGCAGTGCTAAATATAGCCCGCGAGTCGGCTTCTGTGTTCCAACTGAAACGGAAATGGGAAAAGACTCCTCCGATGCTGAATCTGACCCCTGATTTTCAACGGGGACTGGTATGGAAGACCAAACAGAAAAGCGAGCTGATAGAATCCATACTGATGGGCATTCCTCTACCTCTGATTTATGTGAAGGAAGATGAGAAGGGAGTGTATCTTATTGTAGATGGCAAGCAGCGTCTGAGCACCTTGTTCAGTTTTATCAACAATGAATTTGCCTTGGACAAGCTCACTATCCTAAAGGATAAGAACGGTTCCCGATTCGCAGATTTGACTCCGTTGGAGCAGAATAAAATAGAGGACTGTTCGCTTACCTTGCATGTGATTAAGGCACCTACCAGCGACCGGGTAACCTTTGACTTGTTTGACCGGGTGAACCGTGGCGGGACACGGCTTAACAATCAAGAGATGCGCAATGCGCTCTATCAGGGCAATGCCACGAAACTGATCAACCGGCTGGCCAAGAAAGAGGCGTTTGTTGAAGCAACAGAAGGTTCCATTCCAGACGACCATATGAAAGACAGGTATCTGGTACTCCGTTTTACGGCTTTTTATTTGTGGCAGCAGCATATCACCATAGACCCGGACACCCATGAGCCTCTGGATTACCGAAGCAATGTAGAGGATTTTTTGGGGAAAACGATGCGTTTTCTCAATCAGCTGGAGCCGGAAAACGGTTTGTTTAAAGAACTGGACAGCCGGTTTACACGTGCCATGGAGCTTGCCATACAACTGCTTCCGTCAGGCGGCTTCAGGCTGCCTTCGTTACCCGGCAAGAAACGGCCGATAAACATGGCTTTCTTTGAGAGTTTCAGTTATCTTCTGTCAAGGCTGAACGGAGAAGGGAAACAATTCCATCGTCAGGTTCAGAATACTTATATGCAATTAATGTGCAATGATGCCTATCTGGATTCTCTCACACGCTCCGTGGATAGCGGAAAGCAGACCTATAAGCGTTATGAAATTATCAACCGACTTATTCATGAACTGAATTTATGCTAAACAATCTGACTGTCAACAATTATAAATGCCTGGTGGAATGTTCGTTGGAATTAAAACCTCTGAACCTGTTCGCAGGTCCGAATTCATCGGGAAAATCTACCGCACTGCAAGCCTTGCTGATTGCTTCGGATAACGTGACGGAGCAAAAAGGCAAACACGGTCTGAAGAACCGGAGAACAGAAGCGTCGAATTTCAATGATGTAAGGAACTTTGTGACCAATGCCAAGTCATACGAAATCTGTATTTCGTATCATGGAGAAGATCCGACCCGGCTTTGTTTTACTCCGGGCGATGACTCATTCCAAACCACTTTTGTGGAACAATCGGCTGACGCATCTCCGAACCTGCTGGGAGTTCTCGGAAGCGAGAACCTGCTGTACCTGCCTGCCACACGCCCCGGTGGGGCATATATGCATCCCGTTAATCCCGATTCGGAAAACAAGCTGGGGCGTAACGGGGAATTTGTGATAGACTATTACGCCAAGCACCGTCTGGATACGCTGGATGCCGCATTGATCCTGGCTCCCGGTACTCAAACCCTGGAAGGCCAGGTGAATTATCAACTGGACAGACTGACCGGTTACCGGCTGGTGGTGGAAACAGTAGGAAGCAATCATTACGTAAAATATGAAACGCGCAGCGGCAAACAGCTTCTCCCTTACCATGTCGGTACCGGAGTAAGCTTTATGACGGAAGTCATCATAGCCTGTTTTGCGACCCCGAAAGGCGGCATGGTGATTACGGAGAATCCGGAAATCCATCTGCACCCCAAGGCACAAGCCGAACTGATTGATTTCATGGCAAAGATAGCGAAAGCCGGTGTGCAAATCATCATAGAGAGCCATAGCGACCACCTGTTTAACGGTATCCGGCGCCTGATCAGTCAGGAAAAGTTGGCCTTGTCTGACGTTGCCGTGTACAACTTCAGACAAGACGGGAATGGATTGACCCATGCCGAACCTGTGGAATTTACCCCACAGGGAGGAATACAATCCTATATCCCCGGCATGTTCGAGCAGTTTGATATTGATTTGGATGCCATTTTAAAGCTATAAGACTCTATGGACGGTATCATTATCAATGAATTGTCATTGAACGGACAGTTTTTGGACAGCCGGGATTTCTGGAAAAACGGAATGCCTCCATTTCACAAGGCATTGCAGGATGCCTTTTCACATGGAGTGGGGTATCTGTTCAAACAAGGAAGTTTTTTTGCTGCGCAAGCCACGCCAGACAAGACTTTACACGATTTGCTGACAGCGCCGGAAACCCGTATCATCGATGAAGCCAGGCTGTATAAAAGTACATTGGCACGTGCCATCTGTAATCCGTTTTGGGATGAAGCTCCCCAACAGGATTCCAATGCCCAATATTCAGTAGGTGAAACCGATGTATCCGGCAGTTCCATTGCCGAAGCAGCAGCCCGATCGGTTTGTCTTCTATCATTTATCAGATCCGGGTATGAGAAGCATCCGATTGTTGTAACCAAAGATGAAGAACCAATCGAGGTAGGTAATATCTGGAAAGAGAAGCAACTGCACTCCATTCTGTTTGAAAGGGGTGAACTATCTCTCGAAAAGTATATTACCATTCGTTTCAGTGGAGGCAAGCTTGATTTCAGCCTTATTGATGGCACGCATGGTTTTTCCCTTATTGACAATGAGAACCAAAACGAATTTATTGATTCATTCCGTAAATTTGAGGAATTGGACTGGAGTGCTATTGCAACGGATAAGGGGTTGGATTATAAACCGTATAACAAGAAGAAGAAAAGCAAGCGCTATTTTTCAGATGACCTATGGAAGAAAGGCATTAAGAAATTCAGAATTACTCAGCGGAACAGGTGTTTTGGTTATGTGGATAATGGCGTTTTTTATGTGTTGAGGTTTGATTTGGATCATGAGTTGAGTGATGTGGGGTAATGCTTTGTACAGTCTTGGTGTATTTTTAGTAGAAATAGAAAGCTGTCCAAAAACTCATATTCTGTTTACATGCATTATGCTATGTTTTAGATAAGAGTTCTTGGACAGTTTGATTATACCTTTTTCTATTTTAGTTCTTTTACTAATTCAACAAAGAATCACAGATTTATAAAGATTGGCATTTTGCTTATCTCTATACATTTTCAAAGGAAAATTTAAGTATTGCAAATCCTAATACTAATACTCATAACCAGTGGATTATAAATCCGCCGGGACGGGAATCGTTATGGAGTATGGTATGTTCCATAACGATTTTTGACAATCAGTTGTACTAACTGTTACCAGTATAGAGAATGTTTTCAAGATGATTTTATTTAATCATAAATTCATTTCCATATGGATAAAATTTTTCATCTATCCATAGTTTGGAGTAGTCTGATAATTTGTAAATTTCAGGCTTATACAGATTCAACACCTTATCCAAAACTTTCTCTCGGAATATTATTCCATCTCCATATTCTACGCTATCTAAAACGAAAAAATTCTGTTTGATTGAACAGTCTTTCAGTTTCATGTCAGGATATACTGTAAAACAGGTACCTAGTTTTTTCTGAAAGTCACTCTGATATGTTATGCCTTTTCCGAAATGAAAAGAATCGTTATCAAAATGATTTATACGTAAAGCGTAGTATTTTTTATCCGTTAGAGTTTCGTTTTTCTTGTTTACTACCTTGACAGTTGCAACATCATATTTATCAATGAACCCATTTTCTTGAAGTAAAGACAAAAACTCTTCCGATACGATTTTTAGTTTTATGCTCCACTGATCACAAAAATCAAATTGTAAGATTCCAGGTTTCTTGTTACATACGAGGTATAAGACTGGAGGTAAATTTTCTTCCCATCCATTCTTAATTTTCCACATCCATCTCCCTTTAGTTTGAAATCGTTGCCTTTTAGTTTCATCATAAATATCACATACATCAAATTTACCATACTCCAATAATCCTTTAGGAAGTTTATCTATCCCATATCGCCAAATATAAAGCTCTTCTGTATTCATAAATATTATTATCTTTTCGTTAATGTTAATGAAAGTTATTGATAGAGGCAGGTTCTCCTGTATAATAGGCGGACATCTTTTGCCGAAAATCATTTTGTAAATTTCGGATGCGGTTTATAGCGTTAGCTTTAGCTATATCAGGTTTTATATTATTTTTTTCAAATTCATACATTGCTTCTATCTTTTTTATTTCTTTATCAACAGTTACATTGTAGTCAGGGTGAGAGCCGCAGTGAAAATATTGTAAGCTATTTTTTGAGGAAACTTCTTTACTATTGGGTAAGAAAACGCCATTGGATGCGGAGTCACGACCTCTCAGCCCAATTTCCTTAAAGAAAACGTTATTACGTCTCCAAACTTGTTCTGGAATAATGTGATGCGCCTGCCATTCTGTACTTCTATTCCCGTTTGGTCCGAAAGTTACTTTACCTCCATGATTCATACCATTCTTCTCCAAATTTTTACCTAACCGATAACTGCTTTCTCCGGAAGGATCAATATAGGAATTAGGGTTAGAAACATAACCGTAAATAAGGATTCCTCCAGCCAGTCCAATTGGATCATGAGTTAAATAACATCCGATTTCGGCAGAATAGTATCTGAATCTATTATAATATAATCCTGTTTCAGCATCTTCATACTGTCCCTGAAACCTGAACGGGCAATCATAAAGGAATTTTCCCGTAAAATCAATCACTTTTCCGTAAATATCCAGCGTGCAGTCCCAGGTCTTGTTCCCCTGCCCGTCGTACATCTGGATGGGGGTACCCAAGTAGTCAGATACAATAGAACAGGATTTATCACTTTGTATCTTGGCAGTAGGAATCAATGTTTCTTCTTCGAATATCCAAGTTGTTATATTGTTTCTATTAGGTAGTACGTCATTATCTGTAGCAGTAGTAATCCATTCGTGCAGCGGCACGTTTCCATCCCACACCCAGCGTGTGACCTTTCCGAAATACAGCTTGGCGGTACGCCGTCCCAACGCATCGTAACGGAACTCTACCGGTCTTCCGTCCGGACGTATGACATTCTTTAGCATACCATTGGAAGCCCACTCGTAGAGCCATCCCGTTCCCGTTGCCAGACAGCGGATGTCACGTTCCTTCTCCATGCGCTTCCGGTCATATCTTACGCCCGTTTCCTGCAACTGTTTGAACTCGCGGAAAATGAGGTTCCCCTCATCATCGTAGTGATAGAAACAATCCGGGTCCTCCAAAAGTTTTCCACCGGCACCGTATTTGCGGTCCTTCCTGTCCGGAGTCCCGAAGAGGTTGCCCACGAAGTCCGGCACACGATAAATCACATCCGTTTCCGAGCCCTGGGTGGTTTCCTGCCGGATAAGGAAGTCGAAACGGTCGTAGTCGTAGCGCATGACCGTTCCCGTCAGCTCGTTTTCCTTGGAGAGCAGACGGTTGGCAATGCCCCACTCATAGCGGTACGCTCCACGTTCGATGCCGCCCGACCGGACCGACTTGCGCACCTCGCATCCGAAACGGTCACGCTCGGTGCTGACGGTTACACCACCGGAAAAGATGCGCTGTACCTCCAGCCCCGTGTTGTCACGCACCCACGATGCCTGCCAGCTCTCGCCCGCCTGCATGGCCTGCAGGTTGCCTTCCCGGTCATAGGTATGACGGATGTCCGCTCCCAGACTGCTGGTGATGCGGGTGCAGTTGCCTTCGCCGTCATAGGTACGGCTGACGGTGTATTCTCCTTGCCTTTCCTCTGTAATCAGTCCCGTCTTCCTGTCACGGGTGAACTCCAGCAGGTTCTCGCTGTTCTTCGCCTTGACGAGCATGCCGTCCTTGTCATACGTGTAGAGGGAGACCTCCCCGTCATACTGTTCCTCCTTCAGGATATTGTCCAGTCCGTCGTAGAGGTATTCCGTCCATTTTCCTCCGGGACGGTTCACACGGGTGACACGGCCCGCACCGTCGCGCTCGTACTCACGCCGCATGCCGTCGAAGCCGGTTTCCGTAACGACTTGTCCCAGCCCGTCCAGCTCGAAGAAATAGTTGTCGCCCGCCTCGTTGCCGATGCGCCGGAGCTGCAACTCGCTGTTGTAGCCGAAGGTGATGTGGTGCCGTTCCTGCTCGCGGCTTTTCAGTACTCCCAGTGCCCCATAGGTGAACCTGACCTCGCGGATGTTGTCGCTGGCATGTACCATGTTTCCCATGGCATTGTACTCAAACCGGTGCACATTGCCGTCCGGTTCTTCCAGCCGTATCAGGTTGTCCGCACGGTCGTAGGCATAACGGGTAACGTTGCCTTTCACATCCACCGCCTGTACAAGCCTTCCCCTGCCGTCGTACTC
>OJKE01000675.1_pt1 | contig 11413 bp, 6 predicted proteins | sample 1596501 | NCBI WGS metagenome assembly OJKE01 (sample SAMEA4350125, study PRJEB24818) | metagenome | biome: human; feature: gut; material: faeces | place: Denmark | collected 2013-09
CTACAAAGATACATAAAATAATTGAGAATCAAGAAGATACGAAGTTAATTAACTATAAAGAGCAAAAGAAAAAATGCTCAATTCAGTTGTTTGCTTCCCTAATTAAGTTTTCGGACGGCCTCCCCCGAAATTGTGCACCCACACATTTTGCACAATAATGCAAACGTTTGCATTTCATTTCCCTTGATTTCCATCAATTTTTTGAAGCATCTTTGAGAAAATCTTCCTACATTTGCAACCGAAAAGGAAACCCAACGGCATTCAATCGTGCTGCAAGGCTTATCCTATACAACTAAGTAAATGACGATAAATAAGAATAATCAACTAGCATTATCCTTAAGAAAGAAAATCAACAGAGTAAAATTATGATGATGAAGCAGAGATTGTTCAAACGAACACCGATGTTGTTACTGCTGATTCTCTCAACAGTAATAACCCGAGCGCAAGAGGTAGCACTGAAGACCAACCTGCTTGGTCTGGCAACCACCTCGCTCAATGCTGGTCTAGAAATAGGCACGGGCAGGAAAAGCACTTTTCAGCTTTTCGGCGCCCTGAATCCCTGGAAGTTCTCAGGCGACAAGAAATTGCGCTACTGGAACGTAATGCCAGAATACCGCTGGTACACCTGCCAGAAATTTGGAGGCCACTTTTTCGGCATCCATGCCCTTGGAGGTGAATACAACGTAAAAAATGTGGACCTGCCTTTCGGCATCTTGCCAAAGACAGAGAAAGGAAGACATTACGAAGGCTGGTATGTCGGTGGTGGTCTCACCTACGGATACCAATGGCTGCTGTCTGAGCACCTCAATCTCGAAGGATCCATCGGATTAGGATACATCTACAGCCCATACAAGCTCTACGGAAGATGTGACAAATGTCTTGACAAGGACCATCGCAACTATGTAGGTCCTACTAAAGCTGCCCTCTCCCTGATATACGCATTCTAGGAACGATATCACCGAGATAGCAAAAACCAAAATCAAACCCTCTTTTACAAGATGAAGAATATGAAGAAAATGAAGCTTTATGCGGTCATTTCGCCCCTTTGCATTCTGTTTGCACAGAGCGCTTTGACTGTCCAAGCCCAGAAGATAGATGATTCGCAGCTACGGTTGGCTGGAGGCAAGATTCTGATAGACAGCGTCTTGACACAGAAGAAGAGCGACAGTCTCAAGGTTGCTTTCCGCCTCCATCTCGATAGTCTGCAGCTCAAATCAGAGCAACAGCTGGTTTTCACTCCGCTTATTGCCGGAGAAGATACCATCGCCCTGAATCCCATTATCATCAATGGCAAAAACCAGAACATCAGATACCTGCGCAAAAGCAGCAAACTGAAGAACAGCCAGGCAGTGGTAGTGAGACGCAGGAATGATACCGAACAGCAGGTGCTCTTCTCACAGACCCTTCCCTACAGGAAGTGGATGAAGGCTTTCAACCTCTCCATGACGGAAGACCTCTGCGGATGCGGCAACCTGATGGATCAGGATACCACCCAGATGGCGGTCATCAACCCAATACCCAAGATTGGTCGCGACCATTACGTGAAGCCAAAGGCTGAAGCCATCAAGGTGAGAGCCGAAAAGGGTGAAGCCTACCTGAGCTTCAAGCTCAACAAGAGCGATATCCTCGCCGACTTCCGTGAGAATGCAACTGAGCTGAGAAAGATTACATCCACCATCGACCTCGTGAAGAACGACAAGGATGTGAGCATCACCAATATCGATATTCATGGCTATGCGTCGCCAGACGGTCCTTACGACAACAATGTGCGACTCGCCAACAACCGTGCGGCAGCCCTGCGCAATTATGTATGCAATCTCTACACCATCGATAAAAAGCTCTTCACCTATCACGCCACCCCAGAAGACTGGGAAGGATTCAAGAAGAAGGTGGAAGCAAGCCACTTAGCCGATAAGTCAGCCATCCTTGCCGTTGCCAACTCATCATTGGCACCCGATGCAAAGGACCAGAAAATCAAGAAACTTTATCCGGCTAGCTATCGCTACATCATGAGTGAGATTTATCCTCGTTTGCGCCACAGCGACTATACGGTAACCTATACCGTTCGTCCTTTCGACATTGAGGAGGCAAAGGTAATCTTGAAGACCAAGCCTCAGCAGTTGTCATTACAGGAGATGTATCTGGTGGCACAGACCTATGAGCCTGGTTCTCCAGAGTTCAACGAGGTATTTGATATTGCCGTCCGTCTCTTCCCTGATGATGAGACAGCCAATCTCAATGCCGCCTGCACAGATTTGCAGAAGGGCGACCTCGTAACTGCCGAGAAACATCTTGCCAAGGCAGGAAACTCAAAGGAAGCTGAACGCATCAGAAAGATCTACGAGGAAATGAAGGCGGAACAATAAAAGTAATAACTAACAATAAAATCACATAGATTATGAGAATTAAACATTTCTTTGGATTGGCAGTTTTGGCTGCTATGACTGCTAGTTGCTCTAGCAACAACGAGTTAGTAAATGGTGGTAATGGCTCTGGTGAGAATGAATCAGGAGAGAGCTATGCATCTATCACTATCGACTTGCCTACAACAAGTGGTACACGTGCCGCAAATGACGTGTTTGCTGGAGGTACAGCTTCTGAGTATGCTGTAAACGATGCTACACTCCTTATTTTCGAGAAGGATGGATCATCTGAAAATGAATACAAGTTTGTAGAGCAGGCATCACTCGGAAATTTGGAGCCTTGGAAGAAGGACAATACAGATGATAATGGTATCACTACTGAAGCCACTATCACAGCAAAGCTCGAGAAGGCTACGGTTGGTAATGAAAATTACTATGCATTGGTTATCCTTAACAATAAAGATAAGAACGATGCTGCAAAGGTTACCCTTCCTACAGATTCCACTACATATGGAGATTGGAATGTTGCAGCAAATGCAACTGAGAAAAAACTTGTAGATAATACTAATGGTTTCTATATGGCTAATGCTCCAGAATTCAAAGCTGCTGATCAAGAGCCAACAACCCTCGTTCAAATAAAGGGTATCTATAGAACTAAGGAAGAGGCTCATAGCAAACCAGGTACTACTGTTCACGTAGAGCGTGGCTTGGCTAAAGTTACTGTAGGTAAAGGTACTGGAAAGGATTACTTTGAAGGAGCCAAGGCTTCAGGATCTAAATATAGTAACGATGACGTAAAAATCACAAATTGGGCTTTGGATGTTACCAACAAGAGTTCATTCCCAGTACACGTTACAGCAGGTTTGAAAGATGGTGTAACATCAGCGGGAATTCCTGCTTATGCAAATATTTGGAAGAATGCAGCAGCTACTCCTGGTACTAAACCTGCAACATCTCGCTTCGTTAGCCAACTTTCTGCAACAGGTGCTTTCAAGCGTGTATATTGGGGTATCGACCCTAACTACAGCAAAAGCTTGACAGACAAAGATGCATGTGGACAGGAATTCACATTAGTAAAAGCTGATGGTTCTGACGCAGATTGGAAAACTTCAACAGAGCCATTGTATTGCCTGGAGAACACATTCGACATTACTCATATGCTTCAAGGTCAGACCACTCGTGTTCTTCTTAAGGCAACTTATACTCCAAATGCTTTGGCTTCTGCGACAGACAAGACCTTCTTTATGATTGGTAACAGTTCTGACATTTGGACAACGGAAACTCTTAAAGCTCAAATTGCCGGTAAAGCAAAAGATGCTCTGGGTATGACTACCGACCCTACTGTAGAACTAAAAGGAGATTTGTTGAAAGGAGGTACACATTTCTTAACTACAGAAAATGTATCAATTAAGGACGGAGAAACAGAAAAGGTTAATACTACTGGCTTAGTCGATAAGCTCAACACCAAACTCGGTCTTGACAAGACTAATGGTGTAGGTATCAAGACCTACGAGAAGGGCGAGAGCTATTATATTGCCCGTATCAAGCACTTCGGTGACGACTTGACTCCTTGGAAAGAAGGTTATGATACATATGGTGAAAATAACCTGAATTGGCTCGGCCGTTACGGTGTGCTTCGCAACAACTGGTACGACCTCACAATCGAAAAAATCAGCGGTCCTGGTTATCCAGACGTTCCAGAAGTTAAGCCTGATACCCCAGACGATGAGGATACCAAGTACATCAACGTCAGCGTGAAGATCCTCGACTGGGCTAAGCGTTCACAGAGCGTAGATTTGTAATAGCGTAATAACAACGAAAGGCGGAGCTTAGGCTCCCGCCTTCGTTAAAACATACGAGTTGTGTTTTCTGCTTCACCATAGTGGAAGCTAGAAACACAACCTGATATTCTGAAACATTATATTGATAATAACCAAAAAGCATCATGGCAAACAATAAGTTACATAGTTGGATCAAGAATATACGCATGGAATGGGGATTCGACAGCTTGGCAGCAATCAGCCGTACCGCTGCTTTCGGAACCATCGTCGCTCTCGGCAGCATGCTCTGCAGCTGCAACGACTTGATGCACGACGACCTCCCTCCTTGCGATATGGGAGTTGACTTGCAGTTCAAGTACGACTACAACGTCCAGCGCGCTGATATGTTCAACGATCATGTAGGCGGCGTCTGCGTGTTCGTCTTCGATGAGCAGGGCAACCTAGTGGCTCGCCAGGATGCAGCCAACGAGGGAAAATCCCAACCCCTCAAAGACCCTAACTATGCCATGCGCATAGACTTGCAACCTGGCAAATACCGCTTCGCCACCTTCGCCTTCCAGAAGAAATACGAAGAGGCACTATCACAGGCTGGTGCCAAATTCCACATCGAAGCTCCAGCAGCAGGAGAAAACATCGAAAAACTCCGTACCCGACTCGACAGAAATGCCGGAAAGGTAGAAAACCAGGCACTTCCGCTTGATACCCTCTGGCAGGGATTGAGCAACGAAACGGTAGAGGTGAAAGACCTTCAGGTTACTCACCATACCATCAGTCTCATCAGAGACACCAAGCAGCTCACCATCAGTCTGCATCAGCTGGACGAACCAGCCGACATCCACGCCGAAGACTTCAGTTATCAGATAACTGATGCCAATGGCTACATCAATTACGACAATTCTCTCCTCCCAGACGAGGAGTTGACATACACCCCATACAAGACCTGGACCACCGAGTTCACCACTCCGGAGGGTACCGTACAGGAGCGTACCGCTCACGCCGCCCTGATGTTCTCCCGCCTCGTGTTGCATCCAGCAACCGAGAACGACAAGAATGCGATACTGAGCATCTGGAACAAGAAGACGGGCGAAGAAGTGGTCCGCATCAATCTAGCCGATTTTCTGGCACAGGGTCGTGGAGCATTCGAAGCATTGAATTATTCGGCACAGGAGTTCCTGGACAGAGAATACGATTACAAGCTGGACTTTTTCCTGAAAGGCGACAAGTGGCAATACGTTAAGTTGGGCATCTCCATCCTCGATTGGAGCAAGCGCATACAGCGAGCCGACTTATAATCTGATTCCACTTTGTCGAAATTAAACTATTGATATTAGTAAAGTAAAAGACAAAGTTATCATGAGAAGATTTCATATCTATATAGGTTTCATAGTTTGGTTGTTGACTAGTTTATTTGCAGTTAGTTGTACCGACGAGTTGGAGGGTAACGGATATCCCCTCAACTCGTCAAGCAACTTGCACGTGCTGGTACCAACCGTGCTCAGTGCAAACGGCAATGCTTTCAGCGGCAGTTCCTCTGAGGTTCCTACCTATAATGCCACGGTAGATGAATGCCAGATCAATGATCTTCGCCTCTACGCCTTTCCTGTAAATAATCACGGAAAGCTCGTAGCAGAAAATCTTCCTGCACCATTGGCAAGCATGATGCTGGAAGAAAACGTAGCCAATTACCAGCTCACCATCGAGCCAGGAACTTACCATATCTATGTAGTTGCCAATATGAGTGATGTATTGAGCAATCAGACTATTGAGAAAGAAGATGATCTCAAAAAGAAAATACTGAATTATGGTGTCGGAACAAAGCCAGGTATGCCTGTTTGCACGAATATCCCGATGATATACGAGCCAAAGGATATCAACGGCAAAACTGAAGAAACAGAAATCAAGGCAACAGATAAATCAGCAACTGTTATCGCAAATCTGAAGTTCACCTGTGTCAAGGTAAAGTTGAATCTCATTTTCGATCCTGCTGAAGCAACTGTATTCAGCGGCAAAAGTTTTTCAATCAAGAATATTCTTGCGCAGCAGTTAACCCCAAAAACATCCCTCTGTTGGAATGGAGAATTCAGCCAGTCTGAAGTTAGTAAAGAATATGCAGAAGGCTTTGAGAGTAATCAATATGATGCTGCCAATAACAAAAATGGCCTTTACTATCAAGGGGATGCGTGGGAACGAAATGATGCTAATGCAAATATAAACGACAAAGATGTAATCACCCTCAACGAAGGAGCCAAAGGCTCTGCCAATCCAACAAATGCCACAGCCAAATGGCTTTTCCAGGGTACATACTATTTGCCGGAGAGATACATCGCCAATGCATCCCAGCAGTCACGACTGGCTATTAAAGGAAGCATCGATGAAAGTATCGACAACAAGTATATCATTCCGTTAGGTCACAAGCAGAATGAAAGCTCTACTACAGAGCTTCCAACCTTCCCTCGTGGCACCTACTACGAGATTATCGGCAACATCAAGAGTCTAGGAAACGCAACCCTCGACGGCAAGACCTTCATCAAGCCTTGGGAGCCAATGAGCATTGATGCCGACTTCAGCCACACCACGCTGTGGTTAGACAAGACAAAAGCCAAGTTAACTTCGCTCACCAACGACTCAATCTTCTACAAGACCAACGCTGCCGCCGTGGAGTTTGGCTGCGACAAGAAAATCAGTGTCGATGGAAAGGACAAGGACTTTATCATTGCCGCAAAGAAGTATAATGACCGTATCATATTCACCATCAATCCTGCGATTCCTTATACCGCTTATTCGGCAACAGAAAAGGAAGGCAAGGCTAAGATTTGGGTAAAAGCCAACAACTTGATAAAGTATCTGGATGTGGAATACAATATTCAGCCTCTTTTCGAGGTTGATCCCTTGGAGACAACCATTTTTTATGAGGCTGGTGCTGAAACTAACACAAAGAAGTTTACATGGGTTACCAACTTGGGAGGTATTGTGATTGATAAGTACAATTCAATTGTCGGTTCTTCAAATATCACCATCAAGCTGGAAAATTCTGATACTGATGCAAAGGGTACAATCTCTGTGAAGGCAGAAAATGACCCTACAACCACTGTCGAGCATTACTTTAAGGCTTATTCTAAAAAGCCGGTTGACGGTAAGTATATAGAGCGTACTATCAAGGTGGTTGTAAAACCTCCATTCGGTGATTACTATATCTATTTCCGTGCTATCAATGACAGAACATACAATGCTGCTAAATATGATTATACTCTTGACGAAAATGTAAATGTGTCGGGAGATAACAATAATTGGAATGACGGTTGGTCACAGGATAAAGGGAGCAATGCCATTAATGTAAATCACCATAATTTATATATGTATTATCAATATGGTGAAAGTAATGGTACTGATAATATACCTGAGGAGAATGTATGGTATTTTACCGGCTATTATACGACTCCAGGAGTGAACGGTCCTGCTGAGCGAAACAGCCGTATGACTGGGGCCGCAAATAATCCGGGATGGTATTATTACAAAATACCAAAAGATGCTAAGGGACATAATAATCATAACAAAGCAGATAGGGAAATCAAGCCAGGTGAGACTTTGATGATTTTCTACAGTTACAACAATGATGGTCCAGAGTACCACCGCTGTCCTCACCACATGGAACCAGGTATTCCTCTTTTCAACTACGAAGACCATGAGGGATGGATACTCTATGACCCGACATCAGACCCTACATACCGCATCTTCGACGAAAGACCGGAAGTAGAGAATGTGACATATACAGTGTATTCTCCATATGAAATCAAGAGATGGTCTTGTAACTTTGGAATTTCTAATAACGAATTGACAGGACAATGGACACTTTACGATGAAGTAGGTAGTCGTACAGAATCGAACGGCTCCATGACTTTTTCTGAAAAAACAATTGGTGGTAAAAAATGGTATGTGACAAAGATTAAGTTGAAAGCCGTGAAAGGCTATCACGAGAAAACCATTTTGATTCAGAACAACTCTGGTGATACAAATGAGTCCAAAGTCCTTTTCGGAGGTAGAAGTTATGAGAAATATGGCGATACAGGATGGATTGAAAGAAAAGGTGGCGGAATTGTTGCATGGCATCCTGGAGTACCTAACAGTGGTGATTGGACTGATGATAACGGAAATAAACAATGAGAATTAATATGAAAAAGATATTATCACTTTTGCTGACACTGTTAGTATTGAGCAGTTGCAGTGACTCTCTGAACGAGGACGGAGGCTCGGCACCTTCAGATGGGAGCCGACTGGAAGATGGTGGCATCACGCTCACCATCACACTTCCCGACTTTTCAAAAGAGGAACTGACAAGGGCTGGCGATACGGGATTGAAAAGTCTGAACGTAGTGGCTTACGATGATAAAGGTGTGTTCCTGTCGAACCAAAGCGTTTCCGCTTACGAACTTGTGTCGGGCACCGACAACACTTACAAAGTGAAAGTGCCTGTCACGGCCAAGGCTACAATGATTCATCTGGTTGCCAATGCCGGCGATTTGTCAGATACTCAATGTCAGAGTGGTTTGGACAAGGCTGCCATTTCGGGAACAATCAACACAGAGAATCCTGTCTGCTGGGGAATGATCAGCGTGTCAGACTTGATGAAGGAAAATCCGGAAATCAGTCTGCTGCGCCAGTTTGCCAAGGTAAACGTCAAGTATGAGAAGACTACATCCAGTGATTTCAAAGACGACAATACGTTTGAATTGGAAAGCTTCCAGTTGTATAAAGCTGCAGACAAGGGAACCATAGCTCCCAAGGATTTTGACTATAATGCAGCAGCAGTCAATGTGCCAGCTGATGCAGTCAAAGCTAATAGCGGATGGCAGACAGGCGAAACACCTTTCTATGAGACTGCCGCCGGTCAAGCCTATCTCATCGTGAAGGGTAAATATAATAGTGTGGAGTCTTTCTATAAAGTATCCTTCCTTACCGACAACGACATGACAAAACCGATGGCACTGCTGCGCAACCATGCCTATACAGTAAAAATCACTCACGTGAACACCTATGGCTGGCCCACAGAAGCAGAGGCTATTAAAGACCCATATCCCGAGAACCGAATGAGGGTGGACGTAAAGGATGACAACCCATTAGTGACAGACATGATAGCCTGCAAGGACTATCATCTGGGAGTAAGCGACCAAGTAAGCGGCGCATGGGATGATGAGAATATTATCGCCACTGTCGTTACAACTATCAAAAACGGCGAGACGCCGACTTTCTCTACGTCCGATGGCTGGATAAAAAAAGATGTTACGATCAATAAGACTGGCACTGTGCCGGATACTGACGGTCCAAACTCTACTATAGGTACGAAATATGAGATTTCGATTGCGGTAGAAAAAAATGAATACTCTGAGGAACCACGCACAGGAAAGGTAATCGTGAAGTCGGGCGACTTGACCCGCACCATAACCGTGACCCAGAAAGGTAAGGACTTCAAGCGTTCTGACAGAACCGTAAAGCTTATGACATCAAGCAATGTGGGCACATCGGAAGAATATAATGACTATTTCAACAAATTCCTGCCAGGTACTAAAGGTATCAGCCCGAAGGATATGCAGAACGATATTGTCAGAAACGATGGTCTGCACTTCGGGGTGGGAACCAACAAGTTCAGCTATCTGATTCCAAAGAAAACGGGTGATGTTGTGACTTATGGCGCAAACAACGACTTGTTTAAGGTAGAGGAAGATGGAGCTAACTGGAAAGTGACGCTGGAAAGTGCCGCTGACAACTATGATATCTGGATAGGTGACTTCACCATCACCTATCAAAAGAGTGGACACAACATTGCTATCACGTATCCTGTTTATCATTGTGGAATCTTCCACAAGATAGATGCCAGCAACCAGCAACCGCCTGTTGATCAATCTCCTGTCAGCGGCCGTTTCTACTATGGTGTAGTGAAGGTGAAAGGAAAGAGTAATACATACGTCATGCTCGACCGCAACCTCGGAGCCTCCAGCGACAGATGCTATGCTCCGGGCACCAAGGCGTTGGAAGCTAACAAGGGTGCTATTGGCAGATACTTCCATATTGCCAAAGAAAAGCAGAATCAGACAGATGCGGGTAATATCATCAACAATCTGCCTCAAGGTTTCACTATTCCCGAGAATAGTGTGTTCCAAGACATCATAGACGGCGGTAATCTGAAAGTGAAGACCCGCTACACCTTGTCGGGCGAGGCGTACAACAGTGTTGAGATAACAACAGACAATTCGGAGCTGCCCGTAATCTATTTGCCAGCCACAGGATATGTGGAGGGTGAGGCTTTCAGAAATGTTACTCATGTCAGCCTGTGGACACGCACGCTGCTCGCTGGCAGTCAGGGCTTCAGCCCTACGAGTACTGAGTATGGTTTCTGGTATCGCTATTTGGATGTATATGGTAAGATTTGCACCATGTCGAATCTCCGCTTCGTAAGCGGTAGTGCAGGTAAAAACACCGGGACTTACAGGGCCATGCCAATCCGCCTGGTACATGCCCTGTAATAAACATAAGATAAGTGATAAATACAATAACATCTTTTACTTATAATAAAGTTCAAAAACAGCTGTTTTAAAAAGAAGGGTTGGGTTTTCGTGAGAAAGTCCAGCCCTTCTTTTTGTCAGGATACTCCTGACAAGAAGTCAAGGTGTCACTGAGAGGTCATCATGATAGTACTGACGGAGGTAAAGACGCTTCCAGCGCTTATTGCCTCACTACGGCATTATATTGCCCTTTACCAGGGCAATATCTTGCCATTGCCAGGCACAAAGCGATACGTCGGGAGAGAAAATCCCCACTCTCTTTTTTACTCTTCACTCTTCACCAAATCGCCTGAAACTCCGTTAAACACTGGGGTTCCGATAGGTGAAGAGTTGGCTCAACTCTTCACCACTCTTCACCCACTCTTCACCTGGATATTTTTTTCATCGGATTACGCTGAGTTAACAGAGCATTCTTGCTCCACGGATTACGCACGGATTCCGTCAGGCGTCTGTCTTCCGTCAGGCGTCCCAGCGGATTTGCAACCGTCAGGCGTCCCAGCGGATTTGCAATCCGCTGTAAAAAAATGTTCGACCTATGAAACCGGGGGATTTGCAATCCCCCCTCAATCTATAAACAGCTAGCGAGTAAGCGGCTCCGCGTTTATACATTGTAGACTTCTCATTTATTCGTACCTTTGCACCATCATTTTAAAATCAAACAAATTATGACAGCAAACGAACGTTTTGAGAAGGCTTGGGGTTCCTTCTTAGT
>OJKE01000685.1_pt1 | contig 11257 bp, 2 predicted proteins | sample 1596501 | NCBI WGS metagenome assembly OJKE01 (sample SAMEA4350125, study PRJEB24818) | metagenome | biome: human; feature: gut; material: faeces | place: Denmark | collected 2013-09
CTTATACTCTTGATTCATACACTCAAGCTACAAAATCTGCTGACGATGATGCTAATTACAATACTTTTGTATCTGGATTAAAGAGTGCTAAAGACGAATGGGATAAAGGTAAAGTCGGAACCGACCAATTCAAGCAAATGGCAGGTCTTATCTCCCCTACTGGAAAGACAGATGATAAGAATTTCAAAGAAAACTATGATAATATCGAGAAATATTTCACTTCTGACGATTCGGGTCCTAAAGAGTTTGTAAGCCAATTACAAAGTATGACAAATGCTTCTGGCGAAGCTATGGCTAAATTAAACGAAAAGACTGGCGACTACAAAGTTAAAATTGATAATGTCGGTAAAGCTGCCAAAAAGATGGGAATGGGTGTCACTCCATTTGAATCTATCTTGAATAATCTTAAAACATATGGTTGGGATGTACAGTTTGATTCTCTTACAGAGCAATGGGATGGTGCTAGTGAAAAGCTGAATGAATGGTCACAGGCTTGGCAAAAGAATGGCGGATCATTAGGTGACTCTCAAGGTAAGGAAATTGAAAACTACAAACAACAGTTGGAAGATTTGCGCAGAAATGAAGAAGAGCTGCCAGAAGGATTCGAACAAACTCTTACAATTAAGCTTAATGTTGCTGAAGCCGAAACGACTTTAACAAACTCCATTGACGAATATTTACAAAAAATCAAAGACAGAGGAGATAATTGGGTACAGTCCGATGATGCCAAACAAGCCCGCAACAAGATTTTTGACGAAGGCTCTGCTGCTACTGACAAAGCAGATAAAGCACAGGGAGCCACATTATCTGAAAATGGTCGTGTAGTTAATCAGAAATATGAAGCAGAACGTGAAAAACAGGATAAAACTGTGCAGGATGCTTTGCAAAAAGCAGATGAGACTGGTTCTAAAAAGGATATGAAAGCATATCTAAAAGCAGTTCGTGATCGACAAAATCTTATTACAACAGGTGCTACAGATGATCAATATTATCTGAATACAAAATTTAAGAACGAAAATGGTCTGAAAAAAGAGCTGAAACGTAATGGTGCAACAATTGGTAAAGACGGATCTATTACTGCAAGCAAAGATAACCAAGATGTTAAGACCATTATTGATACTTATAATAAAGAGCATAAAGATAATCAAATCAAGGTTACTTGGGAAAATGGTCAACCTACTAATAATCAGAATAATCATTCTAATAATCAGAGTCAGCAAGGTAATAATCAAAGACCTAAGAAACAAGAAAAATCTGAATCATCTGGAAAAGGAAATAAATCTCCTTCTCTATTAGACAAATTTAATAATTGGATTAAGGGTAGTCAAACCAAAGAAACCAAAGGTGACTATAAGAAACCTGCCGAAGGTTCTGGTAAAAAGACTGGTGATACAGACAAGAAATATGAATCTGTAAAATCATGGTTTAAGAGTATTCCTTCTAATCTAAATGGACTATTCAAAAACGCACAGACAAAACAGACTTCTACTTCTTATCAGAGACCAAAAGTTCAAGAAACTCAAAGTTGGCAGACGGATAACACTAAATACAACAAAGTAGTATCGAGTGCTAAAAAGTTTGGTGGAGATGTTGCTTCTGGTGCAAAGAACATTGGTTCTTCTGCTTTAAGCGGTGCTAAGAGCATTATCGGAAGTATTGGAAACGGAATAAAAGGATTATTTGGTGGTTCAAAATCTTCTGCTTCTGCTAGTCAAAATTCTAGTAAAAAGCAGTCATCTAAGTCAGATGTTAAAGTAAATGTCAAAGGAAATGCTAAAAAGACAATTTCTTCTATCAAGAAATCTTTATCTAGCATGAAATCCAAAAGCATTTCTATTAAGGCTAAAGGAAATGCAAAGAAAACAATTTCTTCTATTTCTAAATCTCTTAAGAAATTAAAATCTAAGAGCATTTCTATTAAAGTAAAAGGTAATGCGTCTTCTGTCATTAAAAAGATTGCCAGTGCTTTAAAGAAACTGAAAAATAAGAAAATTACTGTTAAAGTAAAAGACAGTGCTTCATCTAAAATTAGTAGCATTAAAGGAAAACTGAATGCATTAGGTAAGATGCATCCGACTCCAAAAGTTACTATCAATACAAGTGGATTACATGATGTTGAAGCTGCAAAATCAGCGATCAATGGGTTACATGATAAATCTGTTAATGTATCTGTAAATTATAGTCAGAGTGGCAAACCAGATAAAGCTTATGGTACATTTGCTCGTGGATCAATGGCATGGTCAACCGCTTATGCAAAAGGCACAGCAAATGTACTCGCAGGCGGAAATATTGGTGCCAAAACTTCAGGAAAAACACTTGTTGGAGAATTGGGTGTAGAAGCTATTATTCCCAAGAATTCCCAAAGAATGTTTTTACTTGGTACAACGGGTCCCGAATTTGCAGATATCCATTCTGGAGATATTGTCTTTAATCATCAACAGACAGCCGATCTGTTAGCAAATGGACATACTTCTACTCGTGCAAAAGTACAAGGTGGAATGTCTGCTTTTGCTCATGGAACATCTTTCAAGGCTCTTTCTTCTGGTCAGTCTGCGACAGCTTCTGGTGGATGGCGTGGTGGTATCGCTGAGAAATCTGGTTCTTCCTCTACCAAAAAGCATACAGAATCCACTAAAAAGAATACGGAAGCAACAAAAAAGAATACGGATTCTAAAAAGAAAGACAGCAAAGTTACAGAGAAGAGTACAAAGAAAAAGTCAAAATTTGCCACATTACTTGACAATATGGGTAAACAATTTGACTTCATTGCAATCGCTATTGATCGAGCTGCTACTGCTACCGAAAATTTTGCTAATATGATCAATGATTACGTGAAACCAGAAGTTAAGCAAAGTGCGCTTTGGAATCAATATAAATCAACTGGAAAAGAAATTTCTGTAAATCAGCAAGCAGCAAGTAAATATAAATCTGAAGCAAGTTCATTTGCAAATAAGGCAATTAAGACAGTTCCTAAGACAAAGAACAGTTCTAAGAAAAAGAATCAGAAACGATTACGGACATACTTTGAACGTGTGCGTAACGGTAGTATGAATATCAATACTATCAAGAATGATAACATGCGTTCTGCTGTGGAGTCCTATCAGAATTTATGGGAGAATTACATTAAATGCAATTCTGCTGCTCAACAGTTAAAGAATACTCAACGTGATTTATTCAATCAATGGTTGAATATGCCTACTGAAAAGGCGCAGAAAGCAATTGAAAACTTACAAAACTCCTATGATACATTATCTAATCGTTCTTCTGCTGCATCTACGGGAGAGTCTGGTGTTGCACGATTAGTTCAAACTTCAAACGATCAGTTATCCGAAGCACAATCTAATGTTTCTTCTGCAAAATCTACTCAGAGTCGTGCCTCTTCTGCTAATAAAACAGCACAAAAGAAGGTTTCAAAAGCGACAAAGAGTCAGAAATCTAAGGCGAAATCTGCTAAAAAAGCGGTCAATAAGTCTGGATTATCTAAGAAAAAGAAAGCGTCTCTTAACAAGAGCATAAAAGCAGGTAAGACAATTTCTACTAAGGGACTCAAAGGGTCTGCGAAGAAAAAAGCTACTGCTTATAATAAAGCGGTTAAAAGTACAAAATCTGCAAAATCCTCCGCTGCTAAGACAAGTGCAAATCTATCAAATGCTAACAGTGCATTATATGATGCACAGGTATATCTGAAAAATGTGCAAGATTCTCAAGCAATCGCCAGCAATTATGCAGGTCAGCCTGGTTACGCATATCAGAAAGAAGTGATGAAAAATCAGGTTCAAAATAAGAAAAAACAGTATGAAAATAGTCAGACTGCTGTAAGAGAAGCTAGTAAGAATCAAGCTAAATATCAGAAAGAACGTGAAAATGCACAAGCTAATAAGAATAAGGCGGATAGTGCAGTTAAGACCAAGGGTAGTAGTATTCTTAAGACCAAACGGGCTAAGAAATTATCTAATTCCCAGAAAAACGCAATTAAGTCTGGGAAAGAGGTTTCTTTAAAAGGAATCAAAGATAAGACTTTATTAAAACAGCTTAAAGCATATAACGAGCAAGTCAAAAAAGCAAAAGACGCTTCTAATAAATTGGCGCAAGCTAAACAAAAAGAGGCGGACGCTACAAATGCTTTGGCGACAGCAAACAAAAATGCAAATGATGCTGCTGCGGATTGGGCTGCTGAACAGACAAATGCTGCTGTACAATCTCAGGCTAATATTAAAGCGTATTATGATGCGAAAGCTAATATGGAAGCCACAAATAGTAGCAATGCTTCTTCTGCTGCCAAGTTGAAACAAGCAAAAGGTCAAGACCTTGATAGTGCTGATTACCAGAATCAGATCGATACCAATGAAAGACAAGCACAGATCATTGATGAAGAAGCTACAAAAATGCAAGAGAACCTGAATAACAAATTGAACGATGGTTCTATTAAATATGGTTCTCAAGAATGGATGCAGATGCAAAACGAAATCAACGCTTGTAAAGGTAGCGCAGATGATTTAAGAACTTCTAACGAAGAACTTAAAAATAGTATGCGTGACGATATTTATTATCGTGGTTTTGAACGTGCTATTAAAGCGGCTCAGAATTTACAAAATTCACTTACAACAATATCTTCTCTAATTGATGAAGATGCAATGTTTGATGATGACGGAAATCTGACTGATTATGGTACTGCTGCTATTGCAACAAATATTGCGAATGTCAAATCTGAAAAAGAAGAATTGAATCAATTGATGCAAGAACGTGCCAAAATGGCTGAACATCGTGATGAATATTCTGACACAGAATGGGATGATGCAATTCAGAAGAGTGACCAAGATATTGCGGACGCTGTTAAGAGCATTAAGTCTGCCGAAGATAGTGTGACAACTATTCTGAAAAATAACGCAAAGCAGAAATTAGATGCGATTAACAAAACTATAGATGCTTATAAAGAAGCTATAAAAACTTCTCATGACTACTATACATATGACAAGCAATTGAAATCCTCCAACAAAGATATTCAGATACTAAAATCACAGATCAATGCACTTAACGGGGTGAGCGATGCAGCCAGTAAGGCGAAGAAAGCACGTCTTGAAGCAGAACTCCAAGAAAAGCAAGATGCACTTGATGATACAGTAAAAGATCATATTTATAATCTTCAGATTGACGGACTTGATAAGTTAAGCACACAGCTGAATGATGATTATGAGAAATACTGTAAAGAGTTATCTTCTTCTGTTGACAAGATTGAAGAAACGTTTACATCTTTATCTGGAACAATCAGTTCAGAGGGTACAAAAATTGATAGTACGATTACTACTATCTTGGGACATTATGGTGTTAAACCAAGCGATCTTGGACTGACAGATAGCAAGGTCACAGGCTATGCACAAGGTGGATTAGTTAAATCTGTGCATAAGAACGGAGATGATGGTCTCGCTTCTCTCGCAGTTGGCGAGGAAGTTGCTACTGTCGATGTTGTTAATCTGGCAAACAAAGTAAGACAAGACAAGGTATTAAATGCCTTAGCAAATGGACATACACTGAACGGAATGACTATGGATGGAATTGGCACAACGGAAATCAATGTCAACTTTGGAGAAGCTATTGGTGCAATTAATGTTCCTTCTGGAGTATCTAAAGAAGAGCTTCAAAGAATCGTTAATGAATCCTATAAATATACTTCTCAGAAAGTTACTCGTGACATGGCTAAAATCGTTGGTCGTAAACGTCCAGTTTAAAACCTTATATAATAAGGAAGAAACAGGTTGAGTGGTGCGTAGAAATACGCACTCTTGCCTGCTATTTTTATGCAAAATTTTATACAGAAAGGAGATTACATATATGTTGTCATTTGAATATAATGGGCAATCTACAAAAACAATCTTAGATACACCTCTGATGGTCGTGCAGTTTGATGTAACAAATGACATCACAGGATTTTCACGAGAGATTGTTAAAGGTGAAAAAACAATGTTACGTCAGGAGACAAATCATTATGGTGCAATGTATTCTGATGAGAGCACATATGAATTTTACCTTGTAAAAGAAAATGGGCATGGGTTCACAAATTCAGAGCAAAGAAAAATCAATAAATGGTTGACTTCTCCTACTCTTGTAAAACCATTGACAGGAATTGCAGATGATAAAGAGACTGTTATTTACAAAGGAATCTTTCAGAATATCGGATGGAAAATGATCACATGCAAACTTGGGCAACTTGACGCTGTTCAATGTAGTTTCGTTTGTGATACACCTTTTATATGGAAACACTATGAGATTTCTGGCGAAGTTGCAACAAGTAATAAATTCTCAACAAACATCTTTGTAGATAGTGATGATACGGAGTATGAGATTTATCCAAAAGTAACGATCACTTCTCAGACAAGTCAAACAGTAACAATCGAAGTTCGTGATGAAAACTCTATGTCGGTACTGTGCAGACCTACTTTACCAGTGTGTATTGATTGTAAGCATTGCATGGTGACAGACGGTACAGTAACGGGACTAACTAATTTTGAAGATATTGGATGGGCTGATGTTGGAAATATTTCATGGCTTAAACTTCATGATGGATACAATGTTGTAAGTATTACAGGTGCGTGTACTTATAAAATCGAGTTCGATGCGCCACAGAAACGGATCGGTGATCTGCTATGATTAAACACAATGCAAAAATTTATTTATGCCGTCCTGACAGAACTGTTATCTGCGCTTTAAATGGAATACAGATTAAAAGCGTTGAATATGAACAGCAATTAAAAGATTTTAACCATCTTACATTTAATGTAGACAGATATATAGATGTTGATGGCGAATATGTTGAATCTGCTGGCTATGAGAAATTAAAAGATCATATGACGATTTATCTTGAAGGACTTGACTATTTTCAACTTCAAGAACCTTCTCTGCAAAATGATAATGGTAGATATGAGTACAAAGCATGTGAAGCGTATTCTGATGAGAAAACCTTTGAAGATAAGGATATGAAAGGTTTATCTTTCAACAAAGGTACAAAAGACTCTATGGAAATGTTGGCTACAAATAACGTAGACGATATGGGTTATGCGAAAGAATACATCACGTTTTGCAACGACAGAAACCATGAATTATCATTGATGCATTTGGTATTAGACAGAGTTCCAGGATGGAGTGTTGGTTATATTGATCCTACAATAAAGAATGAAAAATATTCGTTTGAGGCAGATAATACCAATGCTTACGCATTCCTTAACACGACTGTAGCTAATGTTGTAAAATGCGTATTTTATTTCGATACAATCAATAGAACGGTAAGTGCCTATGCCAAAGAAAACATAGGAAAAGACACGAATATCTTCATTGGATGGCGTAATGCACTTAATATGCTCAAAATGACTCCGCAAGCAGATACAATGTATAATGCTCTGACAATTCAAGGCGACGAAGAGTTAGATATTACGAGAGTCAATTATGGTCGAAGTTATATTTATAATCTTGACTACTATTTGACTACAAACTACTTTCATCAAGAAACTATTGATAAGGTCAAAATATGGCAAAAGTGGCAAATTGATAACCATGCTAAATATATTGAGAACGGAAAGAAGTCTGCGGAATATCAGGCAAAGATAGATGAAATTTACTATCGTGTACCAAATGATGGTATTCAGATTGCTCAATATAAAACAATGGATCAAGAAACTCTTGAGAAAACTCTAAAAATGTATGAGCAGATGCTTACTACAATCCAAGTCAGTGTAGATACAAGAGATGATCATGAAAAAGATTCAAACGGAAATTATACAAAATGGGATAAACCAGATGACATTCAGAATCGTGTCTATAAACCTTGGACTACTTCTTCTGGCGAAGTTGATCACGAGAAATATCTTGCTTTGTTAAAAGAAAGCAATAAAGGATATTATACATATCAAGAATTAAGAGATTATATTATTCCGAATATTAAGGTAGCAATTCAAAACTTACATTTATCTGATGATAAGAAGATTGATTATAATGATGAATTTGAATCAAACTGGGATTTATATGGAATTAAAGAACTTGAAGGTAAACGTGACGAATACAAGAAACAGATTATGGACATTCTCGCTGCCTATCAAAAAGAATGGAATCAACTTACTGATGAAGAAATCAGTAAGGCTGGCGTAAAGGATGAAAAAACCTATAATGTATTCCATAAGAATTTTATTAAGTACAAAAATTGGCTTGGAGATGAAAATACAGAAGGTTCACTTTTACATAAATTAAAAGAGTTAAATGCACAGGTCGACGAACTTGAAACTCAGAAGAAACCATATGACGATGTAATGACAGATATGAATACTCATTCTGAACTCAATGATCCGCAATTTGGATTGACAGATAAAGAATATACTGCTGTCATGAACATTGTTCGTATGGGAGATTATACGAACAATAATATCTTTACTACTTCTCTTGATGACGCAATCACATCTTACGAACATTGCGAAGAATTATATCAAGATGGATTAAAACGTATCTCTGAAACTTCTCAACCACAATATCAGATTGAGACTTCTCTCGATAACATTCTTTCATTAAATGAATACGCAGACGTAAATTCAGATAATAAACAAGGTTGGCATAATCAGTTTACGGTCGGTAACTTTATTCGAGTTGGCTTGCGTGATGATTATGCAGTTAAGTTAAGATTATTGACAATTGCATATAATCCTTGCACAAAAAGTTCGGAAATTAGCGTGACGTATACTAACATGATCACGAGTCTAACAGGTAGGGATGATTTCTCTTATCTGTTTGACGATACTGCTGCTTCGCAGAAAAATAGTATTTCTGTCGGAACAGGCGACTCCAAAGATTCTGTTGAGTATATGACTAATATGCTTCAGAGAATGACGAACAGTTCTTTGTTTGGAAATGCAGTGAATAATAGTGTGCAAAATATATTAAGCGATCAAGGAACAATTAACAAACTGTTTGGAGATTATCTGAATTATAAAGTAATTAATGTCGGGAACATCACAGGTGACAAGGCTGAGTTTAATGAGTTATTTAGCAAATATATTAACTCAGAATATATTGCTGCTAATTCGGCTGATATTAAAAAGTTAAATACAGACGTTGCCAATATTAATTCTGCAATCATTGGCACTTCCTCTACAGAAACAGGTATCGTATTCAACCTTTCCTCAGCAAATGCAAAGTTTGACTCTGCATGGATCATTAATGGTATTGCAGGAAAAATGACAATTGGAGACTTAGCCGCAGGCGACATTACAATCTCTGATACAATGCGTATCCTATCTGAGAACGGCAACTTTATCATGAATGGCTCTGCCATGCAGTTCTTAGACACTGAAGGAAATGTTGGAATCCAGATCGGTTATGATACGAACAAGAATCCAAGCATTATCATCAAAGACAATAAAGGCGTAACAGTTATGACAAGCCAAGGTATCACTAAGGATGCGATTGCTGATGGATTGATCGTGAATAATATGCTTGGAGATAAATCTATATCTAAGGATAAGCTGAACTTTCCTATCGTTGAAGCGAACGCACAAGGCGGAGTTGATATTACACAGATTTATGATGGTAAAGGCGGTTTATGGGGCGTTGAGTACACGACATTTAAGGAAAGCGTAAATAGTACATTGGATGATTTTGATTCTCAAATGAATGAGATGGGTTATAATATCATTCTTACTTCTTCTACAGGAGCAAGGCTTGGTGTGGACGGAACATCTACATTGAGTATCACATTAACAAAAAATGGTACAGATGTAACAAGCGAATGGTCAGAAAATCACTTTGAATGGTGTAGAAAATCATCTGATTTAGATGGAGATACTTATTGGAATGAACAGCACTCTGGTATGAAAAGTGTTGTTGTAAATAGACAAGATATTATGAATGGAGCGACTTTTGGTTGCTCTTTTGTTGTTGATGGAGAAACATTGGCAACTACTTTAAATTAAGGAGGAAAATTATATGGGAAAAGTGCTTGCCTATGGCGAGATTACAATTACAGACCTAACAGATGGGAAGCAGATACAAGCATATGTGACATCGAACCAACCAAATTTTGTATCATACGATCCCAATACAACTACAAAATATAATCCTGACTGGTCAGCAAGTAAATTGGTACTTACGCCAGTCATTTTTATTGATAATAAACAGGTGTCATTAACTCAGACTGGGCTAAGCATTACTTGGCAGAGAAAGGTTGGATCAGCAGCATCTACAAATATTGTCACAGGAGAAAGTGTATCTAGTGGAGTGTTAAGTGTTAGCAAAAGTATGTTAGTGCCGAATAGTTCAGAAATGATCACTTATATTTGTAGTATCGTTTATACTGATCCAGATACACAAATTAAAGCAGAAACAAGATGTCAGATGTCCTTTACTCTGGTGAAACAAGCTACTGAATTATCCGACTGTAGCATTACTGGAGATACAACATTTAAATACAATGGAAATGGAGCAATTACTTCTGCTTCTTCTATTACATTAACTGCTGTGTTAACAAATACTTCTGTAAAACAGTGGCAGTATAAGAAATCTGATGGAACATTCGCTGCCTACCCTAGCGCTGGCACAACTACTACTCTTACTGTAAATCACAATGATGCAGTGTTTGTAAATGATGTGGCAGTTATTAAATTACTTACAAATGATGATAATGTTTATGATATTCATCAGATTGTTAAGTTAAGGGACGGAGCGGCAGGTAAGGATGTTTATAGTTGTGTATTAAGTAATGATACACAGTCTGTGCCTTGTAACGCCAATGGTGGATTATATAGTTCATCTCTCACAGGTGCTGATACTACAATTACTATCTACAAAGGTGGAGTTGATGACTCAGCAAACTGGACTATCGAAGCTACTCCAAGCAATGGTATCACAGGTGCATGGGATGGAGACACAAGAAAATATACTGTTACAGGAATTACTGTTGATTCTGGTTATGTTGAATTTGTATGTACTAAATCAGGTCAGGCGAATATTACAAAAAGATTTTCTTTAAATAAAGACAGATCTGGTAGTGATGCAACTATTTATCAGGTAACAGCTGAAAGTAATGTTCTTAAACTAAATGCTTCTAATGTGCTTAGTCCAGCAAAGGCTAAGTTCAGTGCCTATAAGAGAATTGGAAATACTACAGCTGCTACAGCTTATTCTGGAAGATTTAAGATTTCTGAAAGCACAGATGGAAATACATATACAGTGAAATACACATCAAGTTCTGATCAGACCAGTGTTGACTATACACCTTCTAGTA
>OJKE01000693.1_pt1 | contig 11094 bp, 10 predicted proteins | sample 1596501 | NCBI WGS metagenome assembly OJKE01 (sample SAMEA4350125, study PRJEB24818) | metagenome | biome: human; feature: gut; material: faeces | place: Denmark | collected 2013-09
GCAAATGTCAGATCGTGTGCGCCTGTTAGGGCGCGGCTGGTAAGAGAGCCTTATAGGCGCATTTGAAAAACCTCCGGCTATGCCGGAGGATATTTATTTATTATTCAGTGACTTCCAGCGTGGTGAAGGCAAACTTCTCGCCATCAAACAGCCCCTGACTGGTTAGTTTCAGCGCGGGGATCACTGGCAGGGAAAGAAACGCCATCTGAATAAACGGCTCATCCGGTAACGGACCGCATTCACGGGCGGCGGCTTTCAAGGCGTCAATTTGCTCCGCCAGTGACTGCGCCGTGTCGGTGCTCATCAGGCCGGCAATGGGTAACGGTAGATGACTTTGGACCTGTCCGTTACGTACCACGCACAGCCCGCCGCCATCCTGAATCACCTGATTGACCGCCAGCGCCATCTCTTCGGCACTGCGACCGATCACCACAATATTATGGCTGTCATGGCTGACCGTCGCAGCCAGCGCGCCTTCATTCAGACCAAAGCCGCCGAGCAAACCACAAGCCGGAGCCAGACGTTGCCCGTAACGCTCAAGTACGGCAATAAAGCACACATCATCGCGATCAAAACCATTTTCGCTGTAGACGCTGGAGCGGGAGTGCGTAATCAATTCGTTATGGATGACGTCAATGACCCGATAGCGTTTTCCGGGCGTAAATTGCAGGGCAAAGTCGCTGGCGGAAACTGGCTGGCGGGCAATGGTGTTGCCATATGGCGGAGCGGATTGTGCCAGTCTCGCCGACTCTTCCGCCTGTAAGGTTTGCGCGTCAATCGGTTCGCCTTTCACCAGTACCTGCTGCACCGTGACCTTACGCGCATCGCTCAACAGGACGATATCAGCCTGCTTACCGGGTGCCAGTAAGCCGAGGTGATTCAGACCAAAGTGGCGCGCCGTCGACCAGCTGGCGACGCGATATGCCACATGCAGCGGCACATTGTGTTGTTCGATCAGGCGGCGAATTAAGGCATCGATGTGTCCTTCATGGGCGATCTCCCACGGGTTACGGTCATCAGTACAGAGCATGCATTGCGGGCTGTTAAATTCGTTGATCAACGGTGCCAGTGCGTTGAGATTGCGGGCAGCGGACCCTTCGCGGATCATCAACGACATGCCGAGTTGTAATTTCCGGCGTCCTTCTTCCAGCTGATAACTTTCGTGGCAGTTTTCAATACCCGCAGCAATATAGGCGTTAAGTTCTTTACCACCCAAACCCGGGCAGTGACCGTCCAGCGTCAGGTGGCGAAATGCATCCAGTTTATCGAGCAGCGCATTCTGCCCGCTAATTACGCCAGGGTAGTCCATCATTTCTGCAAGGCCGGTAACCTGCGGATGGTCCCGCCAGGCGAGCATCTGTTCAAGGGTAAAACTGGCACCGTTAACATCGCAGCCTTCCAGGGCGGGTACGCAAGAGCTGACCTGCAAGTATTGGTTTTGCCTTGCCTGTTCGGCACAGCGGGCAAACCAGGCGAAACCGGCTTCGCCCATCACGTTGACGATTTCATGAGGGTCGCAAATAACGGTCGTCAGGCCGCGCGGCAGGGTAGCGGTTTCAAAGGTGACCGGCGTCATCATGCTGGATTCAATATGCAGGTGAGCATCAATAAACCCTGGCACCGCCGTTGCGCCGCGGGCATCAATCCGCTGCAAAGCCGGAGCATCAGTGTATTCTGCGCCAACACCAGCAATGTAACGTCCTTTAATCACAATTGGGCCGGAAATTTCTCCGCCATTGATCAGGTCGAGAATAGAGACATTATCAATAATATAATCGGCAACAGCGTCGCCACGGGAAACGGCTAACAATTCCTGGTATTCCGCCCGGCTAATGTGATGAAATTTATGGTTAATAGAATTATTCATATTTTTCTCATTTTGATTTTATCAATTTGATTATTATTTATCATAAAGAAACGTCGCGAGATTATTAAAGAATATCCATTAATGTGCAATTGAAATGTGATAATTATCACTGAACCGTTGTTGTCATTTGTTTTACAAAAGCAAGGGATTAAATCTCCTCCAATGGACAAAAAAATGAATAATGACAATACCGATTACGTGAGTAATGAATCAGGGACGCTTTCGCGATTATTTAAACTACCTCAGCATGGGACCACCGTCCGCACAGAATTGATTGCGGGGATGACCACTTTTTTAACCATGGTGTACATCGTTTTTGTGAACCCGCAAATCCTCGGCGCGGCACAAATGGACCCGAAAGTGGTGTTTGTTACCACCTGTTTGATTGCCGGTATCGGCAGTATTGCGATGGGGATATTTGCTAACTTACCCGTGGCGCTGGCTCCGGCAATGGGGCTGAACGCCTTCTTTGCGTTCGTGGTCGTGGGGGCGATGGGTATCTCTTGGCAGACCGGGATGGGCGCGATATTCTGGGGCGCAATTGGGCTATTTTTGCTCACGCTGTTTCGTATCCGTTACTGGATGATCTCCAACATTCCATTAAGTTTACGTATTGGCATCACCAGCGGAATCGGATTATTTATTGCCTTAATGGGATTAAAAAACACTGGCGTTATTGTCGCCAATAAAGACACCCTGGTGATGATTGGCGATTTAAGTTCTCACGGCGTGTTGTTAGGTATTTTAGGGTTTTTTATTATAACCGTGTTGTCATCACGTCATTTTCATGCCGCGGTGCTGGTTTCTATTGTGGTGACGTCTTGCTGTGGATTATTTTTCGGTGATGTTCATTTTAGCGGCATCTATTCCATTCCGCCTGATATTAGCGGCGTCATTGGTGAAGTAGATTTGAGCGGCGCGTTAACACTTGAACTCGCCGGTATCATTTTCTCCTTTATGCTGATCAACCTATTTGATTCATCAGGAACATTAATTGGTGTAACTGATAAAGCTGGCTTAATAGATAGTAACGGTAAATTCCCCAATATGAATAAGGCGCTATATGTTGATAGCGTCAGTTCGGTGGCGGGCGCGTTTATCGGCACCTCGTCTGTTACCGCCTATATTGAAAGTACTTCTGGTGTGGCAGTCGGTGGTCGCACGGGGCTGACTGCGGTTGTGGTCGGCGTTATGTTCCTGTTGGTTATGTTCTTCTCACCGCTGGTGGCGATGGTTCCTCCTTACGCAACCGCCGGAGCGTTAATCTTTGTTGGCGTGCTGATGACTTCAAGCCTGGCGCGCGTTATCTGGGATGATTTTACCGAATCGGTGCCCGCATTTATTACCACGGTGATGATGCCCTTTACTTTCTCGATTACCGAAGGGATTGCACTTGGCTTTATGTCGTACTGCATCATGAAAGTGTGCACCGGGCGCTGGCGCGATCTGAACCTGTGTGTGGTGGTGGTCGCAGCTCTGTTTGCACTGAAGATTATTCTGGTGGATTAGTAACTGGCGAGGGTTTCCAGATATCATGAGTTCTGATTACGCAGGAGAACTCATGATCTGGATAATGCTCGCCACGCTGGCGGTAGTGTTTGTGGTTGGTTTTCGGGTGCTGACATCCGGGGCCAGAAAAGCGATTCGCCGTCTCAGCGATCGGCTGAATATCGATGTCGTACCCGTGGAGTCGATGGTCGATCAAATGGGAAAGTCAGCCGGTGACGAATTTTTACGTTATTTGCATCGTCCGGATGAGTCGCACCTGCAAAACGCCGCGCAGGTGTTGCTCATCTGGCAAATTGTCATTGTCGATGGTAGCGAACAGAATCTGCTGCAATGGCATCGGATTTTACAAAAAGCCCGCCTTGCCGCGCCGATTACTGATGCTCAGGTCAGGCTGGCGCTGGGTTTTCTGCGCGAAACCGAACCTGAAATGCAGGATATTAATGCTTTTCAGATGCGCTATAACGCGTTCTTTCAGCCTGCCGAGGGCGTTCACTGGCTGCATTAAAACCGCTTCGTCTTATCAGCCTACAGACCGCGCCTGACCTGTAGGGTGGATAAGGCGTTCACGCCGCATCCGGTATTGGAACTGACAGTAGGTGAATGCATTATCTACGTTCTATTTACAGCAGCACCTCCAGCCCGTGTTTTTGCACAATGCTGAGCAGTTTTAATGAAATGCCATTGGGGCGTTTAGCGCCACTTTCCCATTTTTGTACAGTTGAAACGCTGGTATTGAGATAGTGAGCGAAGACGGGCTGACTCACTTTTAATTTTTCCCGCAGTGCTTTTATCTCAACAGGTTGTAAGTCTTGCACGCTGGTCAGGCAGGCTTTGTCAAAAGTACGCATCGTTTCGGCAGAAATAGCATCGACGCTGGACAATCCAGCCGCTGCGCTGTGAATAGCCTCAAATGCAGGACTTTTAAATTTAGTTTTTGCAGTCATAGCAGATCTCTGTCAGTTCTTTAGTGTTAATCATTGCTGTTAGTTGGGCTTTCGTCAGGAAGGCATAATGCTTTGCAATTTCACGAAACCCAGCCAGTTCCTGACTATTGATGTTCGACATATCCTGTTTTGCATATAAAAACGTGTAAAACCAATTGCTTCCTCCTTTCGCCAGAATAATTGCACGCTCACGATTTTGGTGAAGGCGCTTTTTAAAAACGCCACCGCCAAGTGCATCAGCTTTACCTTGTTCCGTTTCTAAAATGGCCCGGCACAACTCTTCATCTGTTATTGCATGAGACCTGGCTTCCCTTGCAAACCATTTGGTTTTAAACACGCGCATATCGTTGAGGTCCTGTTATTAAAGTATATCACCAAGTGCAATACTTTATCCCTTGTTCCCAACACAATCGCGAAAATACATATCACCTTGCCCTATGATTTTTATTTCTTCGAGCAGCCTCGAACTTTCCCACAACACCGTAAAAGTTGCAAAAACGTTAAATGCGTCACACATTTCAATGTTAAAGTGGTCGGCTTTTCCCCTGAAACATGCCACGGGTAACACCATGAGTGAATTTATTGCCGAAAACCGCGGCGCGGATGCCATCACCCGACCGAACTGGTCAGCCGTTTTCTCGGTGGCGTTTTGCGTCGCCTGTCTGATTATCGTTGAGTTTTTGCCTGTCAGTTTGTTGACGCCAATGGCCCAGGATTTAGGCATTTCGGAAGGGGTTGCCGGGCAATCGGTGACCGTGACCGCCTTTGTGGCAATGTTTGCCAGTTTGTTTATTACCCAGACAATTCAGGCCACTGACCGCCGCTACGTTGTTATTTTGTTTGCCGTTTTGCTGACGCTCTCCTGCTTGCTGGTTTCCTTTGCTAACTCATTCAGTTTGCTTTTAATCGGTCGTGCCTGTCTGGGGCTGGCGCTGGGCGGGTTCTGGGCGATGTCGGCGTCGCTGACCATGCGTCTGGTACCGCCGCGTACGGTGCCGAAGGCGCTGTCGGTGATCTTCGGCGCGGTTTCTATTGCGCTGGTGATTGCTGCGCCGTTGGGCAGTTTTTTAGGGAAGGTGCGAATAAGCGGGGAAATTCTTCTCGGCTGACTCAGTCATTTCATTTCTTCATGTTTGAGCCGATTTTTTCTCCCGTAAATGCCTTGAATCAGCCTATTTAGACCGTTTCTTCGCCATTTAAGGCGTTATCCCCAGTTTTTAGTGAGATCTCTCCCACTGACGTATCATTTGGTCCGCCCGAAACAGGTTGGCCAGCGTGAATAACATCGCCAGTTGGTTATCGTTTTTCAGCAACCCCTTGTATCTGGCTTTCACGAAGCCGAACTGTCGCTTGATGATGCGAAATGGGTGCTCCACCTTGGCCCGGATGCTGGCTTTCATGGATTCGATGTTGATGGCCGTTTTGTTCTTGCGTGGATGCTGTTTCAAGGTTCTTACCTTGCCGGGGCGCTCGGCGATCAGCCAGTCCACATCCACCTCGGCCAGCTCCTCGCGCTGTGGCGCCCCTTGGTAGCCGGCATCGGCTGAGACAAATTGCTCCTCTCCATGCAGCAGATTACCCAGCTGATTGAGGTCATGCTCGTTGGCCGCGGTGGTGACCAGGCTGTGGGTCAGGCCACTCTTGGCATCGACACCAATGTGGGCCTTCATGCCAAAGTGCCACTGATTGCCTTTCTTGGTCTGATGCATCTCCGGATCGCGTTGCTGCTCTTTGTTCTTGGTCGAGCTGGGTGCCTCAATGATGGTGGCATCGACCAAGGTGCCTTGAGTCATCATGACGCCTGCTTCGGCCAGCCAGCGATTGATGGTCTTGAACAATTGGCGGGCCAGTTGATGCTGCTCCAGCAGGTGGCGGAAATTCATGATGGTGGTGCGGTCAGGCAAGGCGCTATCCAGGGATAACCGGGCAAACAGACGCATGGAGGCGATTTCGTACAGAGCATCTTCCATCGCGCCATCGCTCAGGTTGTACCAATGCTGCATGCAGTGAATGCGTAGCATGGTTTCCAGCGGATAAGGTCGCCGGCCATTACCAGCCTTGGGGTAAAACGGCTCGATGACTTCCACCATGTTTTGCCATGGCAGAATCTGCTCCATGCGGGACAAGAAAATCTCTTTTCTGGTCTGACGGCGCTTACTGCTGAATTCACTGTCGGCGAAGGTAAGTTGATGACTCATGATGAACCCTGTTCCATGGCTCCAGATGACAAACATGATCTCATATCAGGGACTTGTTCGCACCTTCCTTAGGTAAACAATAAGATTTATAATCAGGAAAGGCGACTCGCAATAAAACGGAAAGTCGCCTTAACATTGGTAAAATATGCCCTTTACTACTCCTGTATCATGAACGGCTCATCACATTTAAAGCTGACGTTGATCCAGACTACCATATATTGCCTTTATTTCATTTTTTACGCCTTCACCACGGTACACCAAAGACGTATCGTATCGTTGATACTTATCTTCCCGTGTAGCACTGAACCAGTTAAAAGATCCGACACACAGCAGTTCTTCATCCTCAATCACAATTTTGCTGTGAACACGATTAACCAATTTCGTAGCGATACCCATCTTATTGAGCTTTTCAACAGCATCATTCAGCAGATGTTGTTTCTCCTGACGCTTATCATCATCGACATGCGCTATATTGCAGTTTTTATCCGTCACCACGGTAATATCAATGCCCCGGGAACGGGCCAAAGCCATTGATGCCAGAAATCCCGTTTGCTCCACTTTTTGCCAGGATAACCAAGGGGAAATAATCGTTATTTTCTTTTGAGCTCCGGCAAGAGTCTTGTTCAAAAATTCATCATGCTGCTCCACACCATGCAGCGTTGAAATTTGTGTATGTGCGGAAATTAAATCCTGTCGTTTCTGAAACTCAAATTGCAACGCATTATTATCTGAAGAAAAGAGATATTTTGCCAATAACCCTCGCGGCGAAAATGCGGGCTGCATCTCGATAAGGTCCATATCGCCAAATACCAGAAAACTATCTTTAGCGCGTGAGACAGCAACATTGAGGATAGTGCTGTTGCTATCAAGAAACCTGCCATCTTCATGTTTTGAGTAGACAGGAGAAAAGAGAACAATCGCCCTTTCCGCCCCCTGCAAGGAGTGCACAGTCCCCACTGTCAGTAAACCCTGCTCGTCTTTGCCATTAATTTCCAGCTTACGCAATGACATTTTGATAGCATTAACCTGCGCCGAAAATGGCGTCACAACACCAACAACTTTGTACAGTGGTTCCCCGTAATGGCGCTCTATATCATCCTTATGTGCCACCAGCCATGCTGCTATTGTTTCAGCTTCAAGAGGGTTATGACGGCTCCCTCCATTTGGCTTCATGCCTCTACCATCAATATGTAAATATCCCATTGCGGGGAAAATCGTCCTTTTTCCATCCCTCTTTTAGGCTGCAACTTACCGTGATAGCAAAGTGAGTTACAGTAGTCGATGATGTTATTGAAACAGCGACGATGCTCATACAGATACATTCCGCGCTCGAACTTGGGATCATACTGGTAGTGAGAGTTGAACTGGGCTACCTGCATTACGCTGCCAGATGCTGCACTTTTTCCAGACCCATTTATTATCGAATACGGTGGCCGCCTGAGCGGCCACCTTTAATCGTGGGCAGTTACACAGAATTATTTACAGGGTCTTGCTGGGAGTTCTTACACTTGCTCGCGATATTCAATTGGCCATTGTCAACAAATGACGCAGGTTTTGATTGGTGATATCTATTTACGTCAGCAATGCGATGTGTTTTGGCTCGGCTATACCATCAGTCCCGCTTATGCTCGCCAGGGATATGCAATTGAAGCAATTACCGCCACGATTGACTGAATAAAAGAGAACGGTTTTTCACTCATCAAAGCCGGTGTGAATCCGGAAAATACCCTTTCAAAAAAATTACTTATCAGGATTGGCTTCAATTTTTCAAGCATCGAAGATGGGTGAGCATATTTATGTTCTGGATTTAACAAAAGGAGAATAATCTCCCGAAGGGAAAAGCCGATGAGGCCATTTCAGGCGTACTTCAACATGCATTCGTCAGTGTCATCTGCCTTTTCCAGTAAATGGGTTGGCATTCAATTTCCAAAGTACATCACACTTTTTCTACTGAAACATATCCCTCCTATAACTACGTGTTAATATTCGCTCCGTAAATACCTTTCAACTCAACCCGAGGCTTTGATGCTGGAGAATGTAATCATCCGATAATCAGTTCCCCGACCTTTTCAGGCCGGACTGATTATCAATGCGCCGAAATCGAATGCGGACACCGCGGTGTGTTTGCACGTTTTGCACATGATGATTAAATAGGTTCTTCAGTATGAATTTATCCCGTCAGGAACAACATACCTTACACGTTCTCGCTAAAGGTAGACGTATTGCGCACGTCCGCGATTCTTCAGGCCGCGTCACTTCCGTTGAATGCTACAGCCGCGAAGGGCTGTTGCTGACCGACTGCACGCTCGCCGTCTTCAAAAAACTCAAAACCAAAAAACTTATCAAGTCCGTCAATGGCCAGCCCTATCGAATCAACACCACCGAGCTGAATAAAGTTCGCGCTCAGCTCGATAATCGCTAAGGAGAGTTTCTATGACAGTACACCACTTCACTTTTCATATCACAGATAAAAGTGATGCCAGTGATATCCGGGAAGTCGAAACCCGCGCATTTGGCTTCAGCAAAGAAGCCGATTTAGTGGCCTCTTTACTTGAGGATGAAAGCGCGCGCCCCGCGTTATCGCTGCTAGCCCGGTATGAAGGCAAAGCCGTCGGGCATATTTTATTTACCCGGGCAACCTTCAAAGGAGAAATGGATTCACCGTCGATGCACATCCTCGCTCCCCTGGCGGTCATACCGGAATACCAAGGGATGGGCGTGGGAGGACGGTTGATACGCACTGGCATCGAGCACCTGAGGTTGATGGGCTGCCAGACGGTTTTTGTTCTCGGCCACGCCACCTATTACCCCCGACATGGGTTCGAACCCTGTGCCGGAGACAAAGGCTATCCGGCACCTTATCCCATCCCGGAGGAGCACAAAGCCTGCTGGATGATGCAATCACTCACCGCTCAGCCCATGACCCTGACCGGCCACATCCGGTGCGCAGACCCTGATGAAACCGGAGCACTGACGTGAATAACAATCTTGTTGTGTCCTTTTTAAGGCTTAACCCAATAACAGGAATTAAATAATGGATATCCCACGTATTTTTACCATCAGCGAAAGTGAACACCGCATCCATAACCCGTTCACCGAAGAGAAGTACGCCACGCTGGGTCGCGTGCTGCGCATGAAGCCGGGCACCCGCATTCTTGACCTCGGCAGCGGCTCGGGCGAGATGCTCTGCACCTGGGCCAGGGATCATGGCATTACGGGGACTGGCATCGACATGAGTTCGCTCTTCACCGCGCAGGCAAAGCGTCGCGCGGAAGAACTCGGCGTCAGCGAACGCGTACATTTTATTCATAACGATGCGGCCGGTTACGTCGCAAATGAAAAATGTGACGTGGCGGCCTGCGTCGGCGCGACATGGATTGCCGGTGGGTTTGCCGGGGCGGAGGAGCTGCTAGCGCAAAGCCTGAAACCGGGCGGGATCATGCTTATCGGCGAACCCTACTGGCGTCAGCTACCAGCAACAGAAGAAATAGCCCAGGCCTGCGGCGTCAGCTCGACAAGCGATTTCCTGACGCTGCCAGGACTTGTCGGAGCGTTCGACGATCTCGGCTATGACGTGGTGGAAATGGTACTGGCAGACCAGGAAGGCTGGGACCGGTATGAAGCCGCAAAATGGCTGACCATGCGCCGCTGGCTGGAAGCGAATCCTGACGATGACTTCGCCGCCGAAGTCAGGGCCGAACTAAACATCGCGCCGAAACGCTACGTGACCTACGCGCGGGAATGCTTTGGCTGGGGCGTGTTCGCACTCATCGCCCGGTAACAACAGGTTCCCGGTATTTCTGGCTGGAAATATCGAGGCTTTACCTTTGCTTTGATCTGATGTATCACCTGCACAATACATATTCAGTATGTTTATTAATCAAGATGTCACCATAAGGAGCATCATATGTCACAACATGAACAGTTCTGTCAGGCTTGCGGAATGCCGATGTCGGCACCAGATGCACACAGTGCCAGTGATCAATATTGTGCGTAATGCAGCGACAGCAACGGCAATCTCAAACCCTGGGAAGAAGCGGTATCAGGTTTAGCCAGCTTCCTTGATTCCTGGCAAAAAGTCGGCCCGGAGGAAGCACATAAGCGTGCAAAACGTTATCTGACGGCAATGCCAGCCTGGGCTCATAAAGCGGAGAGTGATTTGAGCTGATTATCTATACTCCCTCTGAATCTATTCAGGAGATCCGATGTTTTCTTACATTATGCTGGGAACCAACGACCTGCCACGCGCCATTACATTCTAAGATCCGCTGATGGAGATGCTGGGGTATCCACGTGCAGGACGTAATGAAGAGGGAGCGTCCTGCAACAAAGTGGTGCTATAACAGTTACCGCGTTTTATTCATCCTCATTATTTCAACCATAATCACTGGTCTCTCCAGCCCGTAACTTTCACAAACGTTGAGCGCTTTTATTCCACTCGGCTCACATAATTTTTTATTTGTTCAGCTTTGCGCGTTTTCACGTGAACGTTCTCACAATTATTCGACCAGTCTGCGCCTATAAAACGCTCAACGAGTGATTGTTTTACGGTCTACGGAGATAGCTATGTCATTTT